>Ga0102815_10000023_pt1 | contig 115245 bp, 92 predicted proteins | sample ColrivemetaGS759_FD_79113 | JGI IMG/M metagenome (GOLD analysis project Ga0102815, IMG submission 79113) | Estuarine microbial communities from the Columbia River estuary - Ebb tide ETM metaG S.759 | ecosystem: Environmental > Aquatic > Marine > Intertidal zone > Estuary | place: USA: Columbia... | reverse complement strand
ATTACTTGCTCTTTTCCATCTGCCCAAATTACAGAAAGACTTTCTATTTGAGTACCTGATTTCAATCCAAAGTGTACCACAGGTTCACAAGAAGATTGGAAACCTCTTGTCGTAATAAATTCTTTATATTGAATTCCTTGATTGGTCGTTAAGGTGATTTTACTGTTGACTCCGAATCTATTTTCTTTTGGACCATTCAATTTTAATTTGAGGTAGGAACCATTGGTATTATTTTCATAAAGCGAAGTATTAGCGTTCATATTATTAACTACAATATCTAAATCTCCATCATTATCCAGGTCTCCATAAGCCATTCCATTTGAAAATCCCTTGAAATTAAAACCCCATTTTTCAGATACTTTTTTAAACTTCAAATCTCCTTCATATTCAAAAGCGTAGTTTTCAAGAGGCGTACTTTTCAGAAAAGAATCAACTTGTGCGTACTTGAGTTTGTTGTTATATTTTTGTGCATATTTGTTCGCCTTTTTGGAGAAATCCTTATCCTGCGTATCTTTCAGCCAACCATTGACGACCAATAAATCATTGTCGCCATCATGATCGTAATCCCCAAATAAAGAACTCCAACTCCAGTCTGTTTTCGAAATTCCAGCGTACTCTGCTATATCACTAAAATGTCCATTTCCATTGTTTAAATGGAATGAGTTACGCATATATTGATAATGCAAATCACTATTCACCAATTGCTTAAACCGATCGGCATCCATTGGAGCCATGTTCGTTTTTTGTCTTACGTTAGTTTCGGAAAGCATTTCTCCAACAAAAACATCTAGGTTCTTATCATCATTGATATCCACCAAATCTACCCCCATAGCAAAATAGGAAGTGTGTGGAAAGTATTTTTTTAGGGATTCGGTAAATGTTCCGTCTCCATTATTGACGTAATAATAATCATGCGCCTGAAAATCATTGGACACATATACATCCGTCCAACCATCATTATTCAAATCAGCTGCCACCAAACCTAATCCCCAGCCATGATTAAATATTCCAGCTTTTTTTCCTGATTCAGTGTAGGTTCCGTCATCATTTTTAATATAAAACTTATCGGTATTTTCATCAGTAGGATTATTGACTTTTGCAATTACTTGTTCGATGGACTGCCTAAAAACTTTTGGATGATTCGATAAATACATATCTAAATCTCCATCTTTGTCATAATCAAAAAAGACCGATTGTATCGATCGATTTTCATCATCAATTCCATATTCAGCAGCTGATTCTTTAAATGTATTGTCTTGATTGTTAATAAAAAGAAGATTTTTTCTATCCTTTGGGTTTTTTGACCACCCAGCTCGGCAAACATATAAATCAGTCCAACCATCATTGTTGATATCAGTAAAACTTACACCAGTTTTGCATCCTTTAAATTTATCTATTCCTGAAGACTTACTAATATCTTTAAATCTTAAGTTTCCCAGATTCAAATATAATTTATCTGCTTTTTGGGTTGAGGTAAAATAGACATCTGGTAAATCGTCATTATTGATATCGACTAATGCAACTCCGCCGCCATTATACAAGTAGGTATATCCAAAATAATTAATCTCGTCATTTTCTACTATTCGGTTACTGAAGTAGAGATTGGTTTTCTTGGGATGCATTTCGGTGAAAACCGTTGTTTCAATTTTGGGCGTTTCAGAAGGTTGAGTATCGGTATTTGCCTTTTCATTTTTACAAGAAAAAAGCAAACAAAAAAGTGTAAGTAAGTATAAATATTTCATTCCTTTTATTTAAAAATTGATATGTTTAGTCAACAACATTAAATCCTAAGATGTAGGTCAAGAATCAAACCAGATATAAGCAAAATTTGTATACTAGGTGAAAACTATTATAAATTCAAGATTCTTAAAACGGTAGGAGGAGATTAATAACTAGGCGTGAATTATGTTTATCCACCGCTACTAAGATATCAACTTTGTTTTAGATACTAAAACAAAATAATTAAATAAAGTTTTGAGATATATTCCTAAAACGACAAAAGCCCGATAATCTTACGATTACCAGGCTTTTTTTTGTAGCGGAGGCAGGACTTGAACCTACGACCTTCGGGTTATGAGCCCGACGAGCTACCAACTGCTCCACTCCGCGATGTTACCAATCAATAACGACTGACAAGCTTTTCTATTCAATAATAGACGTTCGCTCTGCGATATTGGATTGCAAAAGTAAAGTCTTTTTTGAATTAAACAAACAATTTGCTACTTATTTCTGAAGTTAATTTTAAATAAATTAATTTTGTACCAAACTTAGAAAGTACATAAACCAAAATTTGCATTTTTTATATGAAAAAAATTCCTTTCTCTCCTCCTAAAATGGACAAAGCAATCATTGATGAGGTCGTGGCTACGTTGAATTCTGGATGGATTACAACTGGTCCAAGAACTAAGGCTCTTGAAAAAGAAGTGGAAAAACTAGCCCAGGTTCCTAAAGTACTGTGCGTCAATTCCTGCACAGGAGGTTTGGAATTAATGATGAGATGGCTTGGTATTCAAGAGGGAGATGAAGTAATTATACCTGCTTTCACCTATTGCGCAACCGCCAATGTTGTTTTGCATTGTGGTGCAACTCCAATTATGGTTGATATCAAACCTGATGATCTCACCATTGATATCGAGGCTGTAAAAAATGCAATTACCACAAAAACTAAAGCGATTGTTCCTGTCGATTTGGGAGGAATGCCAGTTGACTATACTAAACTCTTAAGAGTAGTAAAATCTAATGATATCAAAAATCAATTTCAACCTAGAACTGATATTCAAAAACAATTAAATCGTATTGCAGTTATCACTGATGCGGCTCATTCCATCGGAGCGAGTTACCTCGATCAACCTGCCGCAAAACAAGCTGATATAACTGTTTTTTCTTTTCATGCTGTCAAAAATTTAACCACTGCGGAAGGTGGTGCAATTTGCTTAAACTTACCTGACTCCTTTGATTTAAATGAAATTTATGCAAAGCTAAATTCCAAAACTGTTCATGGTCAATCCAAAGATGCTTTAGCTAAATTTGGAAAAAACTCTTGGGAATATGATGTGGTTGAAGCTGGTTACAAATTCAACATGCCTGATGTTTTAGCTGCAATTGGTTTGGTAGAGATCAAAAGATATCAAAATGAAACATTAACAAAACGTAAAGCTATTTTTGACATTTACAGTCAACTTTTATCAAAGTATGAATGGGCAGAATTACCTGTCTATAAAACAGCAGAAAAGATTTCCTCCTATCATTTATATTTATTGCGAATAAAAAATATTTCTTTGGAGCAACGCAATGCTATCATCAATCGTATTTTTGATGCAGGCGTTTCTGTAAATGTTCATTATAAACCATTACCAGAGTTGACCCTTTATAAAAAACTAGGTTATCAATCAAAAGATTATCCTATCTCACTTGATACCTTTCATCGGGTAATTACTTTGCCTGTATTTTATGATTTGGAAAAGAAACAAGTGGATCGAGTCGTTGAAGTGATTGTGGAAGCAGTAGAACATTATTTATAACAATAAAATCTCTTCCGCTTTGAAAAGAATTTTTGACATATTATTTTCTACCAGTATATTGTTATTACTTTTTCCAATTTTATTCATCATTGGGGTTTCGATTATTATGGAATCACGCGGTGGAATGTTTTTTTCTCAAAAAAGGGTTGGAAAAAATGAACAACCATTTCAGATTTTAAAATTCAGAACCATGTTTGTGGACTCTGAAAAAAAAAGTCAGATTACTGTTGGAGATCGAGATCCAAGAATTACGCGAGTTGGTTTTTTTTTGAGAAACTACAAACTGGATGAGTTACCTCAGTTTTGGAATGTATTGATTGGAGAAATGAGTATTGTTGGCCCAAGACCTGAAGTACCTTATTACGTGAATTTTTATGATAAAAAACAAAGACAAGTTTTCGAAGTGAAACCAGGAATTACAGATTACGCTTCACTAAAATATTTTGATGAGAATTTATTACTTGGAAAAAGCGATGATCCTGAAAAAACTTACATCAATGAAATTATGCCTCAAAAATTAATACTCAATTTGGAGTATGCTCAATCTAATAGCTTTTTAATTGACTTGATAATCATTGGAAAAACAGCTTTAAGAATATTAAAAAAATAAAATGCAGCAAATTTCTCGTTGGGGAGTATTAATTATTGATATTGGAATCATCATATTCTCGTTAGCGCTCGCACACTTACTTCGATTCAATTTCAATATCCCAACGACCGAAGATTATGATAACTTATTGCTAGGAACACCTGTAATGATTGTTATCCGAGTGTTTAGCTTTTTTATTTTTAAAACATACGCAGGAATAATTCTACATACAAGTATTGAAGATGCTCAGCGAATTTTCTGGGCAGTCTTGAGTGGTAGTATTTTTATGGCGACATTGGGCAACTTAGGTTTTTATAAAATAACTGGCCATTTTGCCCTACCCTATTCTATTTTAATTATTGATTTTTTAGTTTCTATTTTTATGCTCACGGCGTATCGAGCCTTGGTGAAAATTTTATACATTGAATTTAGAAATGGAAAAAAAGATAAAAAATTCGTAGCAATTTACGGTGCGGGTGAAACTGGTATCACTACCAAAACTGCACTGGAAAGAGATATGGGTAATAAGTTTTCCGTTAACGCTTTTTTTGATGACAACTCTAATTTTCGAAAAAAGCGATTACTGGGCGTTACAATTTATCCTGGAAAATTTCTCGAAAGATACCTCTTGGCAAACCAGCCCCAACTTTTAGTTATTTCGGATAACAATATTTCTACGGATAAAAAACAAGAGATCTTCGAACTCTGCTTGAAGTATAATGTTAAGGTCAGAAATGTTCCTCCAGTTGAAAAATGGATTAATGGAGAACTCAGTTTGCAGCAAATCAAAGAAATAAATATTGATGATTTATTAGAGCGTGATCCAATCCAATTAGATTGGGAAAACATTGAAAATCAACTCAAAAATAAAACGATTTTAATAACAGGAGCTGCAGGTTCCATAGGTAGCGAAATTGCACGACAAGTCTTGCGCTTTCACCCCAAACTTTTAGTACTTCTAGATCAAGCTGAAACACCACTATACGAAATCGACATAGAACTAAGTAATACCTTTTCCCATCTAAAACATGAGGTGGTCATTGGAGACATTCGAAATTATGAACGAATGCAACATATTTTCAAGTCTTACCGCCCAGATATCGTTTACCACGCCGCAGCTTATAAGCATGTGCCGATGATGGAAGCTAACCCCTCAGAAGCTATACTTACAAACATAAGCGGTACTGGAATCACAGCTGATTTAGCCAAAGAATTCCACGTAGAAAAATTTGTTTTTGTTAGTACAGATAAAGCAGTAAACCCAACGAATATCATGGGCGCAAGTAAGAGAATGGCTGAAATTTATGTACAATCTTTAAATCACTTCAAAGAAAACACTAATACTAATACAAAATTTATCACAACTCGTTTTGGAAACGTTTTGGGCAGTAATGGCTCTGTCATTCCTTTGTTTAAAAAACAAATTGCATCAGGAGGTCCTGTTACTGTAACTCATCCTGAAATGACTCGATATTTTATGACAATTCCTGAGGCTTGTCAATTAGTTTTGGAAGCTGGATGCATGGGAAAAGGTGGTGAAATTTATGTTTTTGACATGGGAAAATCTATCAAGATTTTAGACCTCGCCAAAAGTATGATTCGACTATCCGGATTGGAATTAGAAAAAGATATTCAGATCACTTTTACAGGTTTGCGACCTGGAGAAAAACTGTTCGAAGAATTGCTTAATCCCTCGGAAACTAGTTTGCCGACTCATCATAAAAAAATTATGATCGCTACTGTTCGTGAGTATAATTTTGAAAAAATAAAATCTGTCGTCAATAAACTAACTTATCTTTTTGACAAACAAAACAACAACGAACTTGTCAAAATTTTAAAGAAATATATTCCTGAGTATAAAAGTAATAATTCAATTTTTGAGAAACTAGATTGATAGATTTATTCATTTCGTTTCCTCAATTACTTTTCTTACACTCTTTTCCACCTCCATATATGTCTCACCTATAATTACTCACTGAAAATTATTATTAATTGTTCATTTGTATTCTTTTGTATCATCTGCTTAAATAGCTTTATGACTCTATATTTCAGTTTACTCTAAGCGCTTTCAATACAATCAAATGAACAGCCAGTTGATTCATCATTCCCCTATATTTATCAGAGTACAAAAAGGAAAATTTTAACGATATTTGAGTAAGGTCGTCCAGTAATAATTCAATATCGTTAGTCTATAATCTTTTTCTTTGAACAAAATCCTATCAATTAATTGATCTGGTGAACAAAAAATAAAAACATTTTTCTCAATTCTTATTACAGCGTTTAAGACAATTGACAAGGTCTTCATCATATCACAGATCAAAATAAATAACCACCTTTTCCGACTATTTCATCTAAAATCTTACTTGCAATTACATTCAAATCAAAATCACTAAGTACCTAATTCTCAGTTTTTTTTTCTCAATTGAGAAACTATAAAGTGTTATTTTTTACAAATTTACAATTCATTTTCTTGAGTTGAAAAAGACGAAAAATATAACCCAAAAAATTATTTCCTAATGATGAAAAAATATAAATCGATTTTGTCGCCTATTTCTCTAAGCTCTTTTCATTCACTTTTAATACTATCAAAAAAAATACCTTTGATTAATCATTTCAAATCAAAAAATTACTCATGAAAAAAAATCAACTTTTCGTTTTTCTAATCTTATGCACCATAAATTTACAAAGTCAAACACTCAGCACCATTGAATCTGTAGAATATGACGCTTTACAAAATAGATTTTTCATTTCTAATGCGGATAATATCATTGCTAGAGCTAGTAACGGTGATTTAAGTATCTTCGGTTCAGTCCCAGCGGAATATGGAATGGAAATTATGGCGGGTTATCTTTTTGTAATCGATGGTTCTACAATTCGAGGTATCGAGCTAGGTACAGAAAATCAAGTAATGACTCTTAATATTCCAGGATTTAATTTTCTAAATGGTCTAACGAATGATGGTGTTTCCACACTTTATGCAACTGCTTTTCTTGGAAAGAAAATCTATAAAATTGATGTTTCGGATATCGCTAACCCTAGTTACGAAGTCATAGTAGAAGATACCGGCTCTACGCCCAACGGAATCGTTTTTGATGGGACAAACAACAGGTTAATTTTTGTTAGTTGGGGAAATAATGCGACAATCAAAGCAGTCGACCTAACAGACAATTCAATCAGTACAATTGTTACAACTAGTGTAGGGAATATCGATGGTATAGATGAGGACAATGATGGAAATTACTATATATCTTACTGGTCTCCTAGCAAAATTGCTAAATACGACAATGCATTTGCAAATCCCCCAGAAGTTATTTCCACTCCATTTTTAGAAAATCCTGCTGACATTTGTTACGCCAAAGAAATTGATACCTTAGCTATTCCTCATTCTGGAAACATTGTTACTTTCGTTGGATTTAATTCTGATACAATTTCCTCCACTCAGGATATCTTCTCCAACGATTTCGAATTAGAAGTTTTCCCCAATCCAGTTACTGAAAATTCCATCATTCAATTTTCTTTGGATAAAAAAATAAAATTACAATTATCTATTTTTAACAAAGAAGGGAAAATAATAAAAACACTTTTGCAAGGAGAACAAATGAAAGGTAGGTATAGTTTGTCATTTGCAGGCATTTCAATCGAACCTGGGATTTATTGGCTTTCACTCGAAGGAATTAATGTTAAAAAAACAATTCCAATCCAGGTAAACTAAGCTTTCATTTCAGCGCTCTAAGAATATAAACATTGCCAAAAAACTATTACTTTTGCGGCATCAAAGCAATTTAACTATACATAATTAATACAAACATGAAAGAAGTTTATATCGTATCAGCAGTAAGAACTCCTATGGGAAGTTTTGGTGGTGCACTATCTAGTTTTTCGGCCGTTCAATTGGGATCGTTTGCTATCGAAGGTGCATTAAAAAGAGCAAAGGTAAGTCCTGCTAAAGTTCAAGAAGTTTTGATGGGTAACGTAGTCTCAGCTGGGCTGGGTCAAGCACCTGCAAGACAAGCAGCTTTGGGAGCTGGTATTGGCAATAATGTACCCTGTACCACTGTAAATAAAGTTTGCTCATCAGGAATGAAATCAATTATGATTGGTGCTGCCAATATTATGATTGGTCAAGCTGATATTGTTGTTGCAGGTGGAATGGAAAGTATGAGTAATATCCCATTTTATGCCCCAAAAATGCGTTGGGGAAATAAATTTGGAAATGCTCAATTCATCGACGGACTTGTTCAAGATGGTTTGCAAGATGCTTATGGAAAAATGCCAATGGGTGTTTGTGCTGATGCAACTGCTAAAAAATATGGTTTCACAAGGGAGCAGCAAGACGCTTATGCTATTCAGTCTTATGAACGAGCTTCAGCAGCAACTGACAATGGATCTTTCGCAGATGAAATAATCTCAGTAAGTGTCCCTCAACGAAGAGGTAATGCAATAATAGTTGCTCAAGATGAAGAATATAAAAAAGTGAAATTTGAAAAGATTCCTGCTCTTCGAGCTGCCTTCACCAAAGATGGAACTGTTACTGCGGCAAATGCTTCTACTATCAATGATGGAGCATCAGCGGTAGTTTTGGCAAGTGCAGAGGCTGTGAAAAAATATAAATTAAAGCCCGTAGCAAAAATTCTTTCTTTTGCAGATGCTGCTCACGAGCCAGAATGGTTTACAACAGCACCTCCAAAGGCTGCTAAAAAAGCAATTAAATTAGCTGGTATAAAAAAATCGGAAATTGATTATTACGAGGTAAATGAAGCATTTGCAACAGTAACAATGGCATTTAACAAAGAAATGAAATTAAAAGAAAATAAAGTGAATGTTTTTGGTGGTGCAGTTTCTTTAGGACACCCACTTGGTGCTTCGGGTGCTCGAATTTTGACTACCTTAAATAATGTTTTACACCAGAAAGATGCTAGCATTGGATTGGCAGCAATTTGTAATGGCGGTGGTGGTGCTTCCTCAATTATTATTGAGCGAATAAAGTAATTTATTATAGAAATTATAAAGGTCAACTCCCGAATTCTCTATCTTAAGGATTCGGGTAGTTGACCTTTATAATCTTACCTACTAAATATATATATATTTTGTAATTGCTCGACTTTAATTGTTGATATAAAATCATTTAAAATCGCTGCTTAAAAAAGTATCTAACGTAATTAAAAATTCGATGTCTTAAAAAATTTTGCAAAAAATATTCATCCTATTTTTTCAGGAGAATATAACTATACTTCAGGTAACTCAGTCTGGATCAATGCCTTTGATTAAAAAAATACATTTAGTTTTACTGAAGACGTTTTACACATTTGATTACCCAAAGTTTTGATTGCGTGATTCCTAAACACCAAATTGTATTTATAATTTCTCACGAGGAAGTTAACTTTTTCCATTTTGTTATGTTTACCTAACGACTAAATTAATATGCACCTCGATAAGTTTGTTTCAAAAAAATATACCTCATTTTAGATTGGAATTATAGTGATCTTTGGTATTGTTAAGAAATTCAATCACAGCTTAGGAATTCAGAATTCAGGAAAAAGTTAACTGTATGTCAGTCCAACATTAATCGTTAAAATACTTATTTTTGCATTTTTACCAAAAGCCCATCACCGGTAGGTTTAATTTTAAATAATTTTTCACAATGAAAGTAACGGAATATTTTGAGAAGGCAAATGGAGAAACTCTAATTTCATTCGAAGTTTTACCACCACTTAAAGGAGGGAGTATGAAAGCCATTTTTGATGTTTTGGATCCCTTGATGGAATTTAAACCTCCATTTATTGATGTAACTTACCACAGAGAGGATTTTATATATAAGCAACGGGAAAGTGGATATTATGAAAAAGCGGCAATTAGAAAACGTCCAGGCACAGTTGGAATATGTGCTGCAATCATGCATCGGTATGGGGTAGATGCTGTTCCACATTTATTGTGTGGTGGTTTTACAAAAGAGGATACTGAGAACGCATTAATTGATCTAAATTTTTTGAATATCAATAATGTTTTAGCACTAAGAGGGGATGCCCGAAAGTTTGATGGAAAATTCATTCGTGAACCTCATGGTCATCAATATGCCCTAGATTTAATCAAGCAAATCAATGATATTAATAATGGAAAGTACCTAGATAAAAATATTGAAAATGGCGTACCTACTGATTTTTGTATCGGTATAGCTGGTTACCCTGAGAAACATTTTGAGTCTCCAAACTTAGCGACAGACCTAGCATTTACTAAACAAAAAGTTGATGCAGGTGCTGATTATATTGTGACGCAAATGTTTTTTGACAATGAAAAATATTTCGAATATGTCGCTGCTTGTCGTGCTATAGGGATTAATGTTCCAATAGTTCCAGGACTTAAGCCATTGACCAAACAGTACCAACTAAACTCAATTCCTCGTTTATTTTACATTAATATGCCAGAAGCATTATCTAAAGAAATGATGAAAGCAAAAGATTCAAATTCTCGAAAAGAAGTCGGTATCGAATGGTTGATTACACAATCAAAAGAGTTAAAAGCGAAAGGTGCACCTTGCCTTCACTACTATACAATGGGTGATGTAGAAACGATTCGAAGAGTTGCAGAGGTTGTTTATTAATTCATTTTCCTTCCCTATAGTTAATTCTAAAATTTATCTTATTTTTAGTTTTAAATAAAATGTGTGAAATATGAAAATCATCAAGCAATTAAAAAAAGCATCTATGGGTAACAATAAAAAAATCAAGAAAAATTTGTCAAAAAAAATTGATAAAAAAATCTTAAAAGCATTAAAAGAGCGTTTTCTTAAAGCTAAGAAAGAAATAAAGGAAGCGAAAAATGCATACAAAACAGCTAAAGAGTTTTTTGATAAAAAAACAAAAAATAAACCTAACAGACCTAAATCTAGCTCAAAAGCCAAAACAAAAAAAACAGATTCTAATAAAGTCACAGCACCAAAAAAACCAAAAAGTAATGCTCGAGTAACAACACTTGATAAACTCGAACCAACAACTTCCAAAAAGCCAATCAAACGGTTACCTAAAGCACTTAGAGTCAAAAAATCAAAGACAAACACAAAAAAAAGAAAAACTACCTTACCTAAAAAAGTAGCACTAAAAAAAACAATTTTAAAGGTAGTTGACCCTGCTCCGAAAAAAGTAAAGGTCACAAAAAAACTTATTCCTAAAAAAGTAGTTGCTAAAAAAACTACTCCAAAAAAAATAGTTTCTTCAGTAAAGCCAGCGACTAAAAAAAATATTCCTAAAATAGTAGTTGCTAAAAAAACTACTCCAAAAAAAATAGTTTCTTCAGTAAAGCCAGCAACTAAAAAAAGTATTCCTAAAAAAGTAGTGAAGGTAAGCAGTGAAGATGTTCCATTTACTTTATCAAAAAGAATAACTAGAACTAGTAAAACTGCTGCTAAAAAGAAACCAACAACTCAAAAACGGATAGTTACGCAAACTCAGCTAGAAAATTTGAAAATTGTGGAAGGTATCGGACCAGCGATTGAAAAACTTTTAAAATCTAAAGGAATCAATACTGTTTCAGATTTATCCAAAACAAGAATTGGGGTTCTTCGAAATATTTTAGAAGAAGCTGGCGGTAGGTTTAAAATCCATAAACCAGACACATGGGCTCGTCAAGCAAGATTTGCAGCAAGAGGTAAGTTTAATGAATTAAAAGAATGGCAAAAAGAGCTTGATGGTGGAAAAAAATAGTTTAGTTAATCAGGTAACCAGTAATCCCTATAGAAGACTAGTTACCTGATCTACTAGTCTGTTAACCTCTTTTTCTGTTTTAGTAATAAGAATAGAAAATCACTCTCTCCCCCTTTTATCTATTTCAAAAACTGAAACAAAAATTATGCTCCCCAAAATCCTAATGACATTTTCCTTTATTTTATTTATACTCATTTCGCTACCAGCTCAATGGCAGCCTTCAGGCCTTAATTTATTGCCTGATACTCAACGAGTGGCCTCTATCTCTGTTTTAAACGAAGATATTGTTTGGGGTATTTCTTTCTATGATAAGACACCCGCACCTGTCCCTAGCACAACAATTCCATGGGTATTTCTCACTAAGGATCGTGGTGAAAATTGGGAAATAAATCCTATCATTGAAATTGAAGGTCGGATTTGTCAAGACATTTTTGGAGTTAATGATAGCACCGCCTGGATTTCCACTAATGGGTTAACTGCTGATAGTCTTCGAGGATTATTCAAGACTACGGATAGTGGAAATTCATGGACTGAAAAATTTGATGGTGCTGCAGGAGGTGGGCTGATACATTTTTTTAATGACTTAGATGGTATAGCAATTCATGATCAATTTTTAACTCACACAATTGATGGTGGCGAAAACTGGGAAAACCTTTCCAATAACAACCTTCCTCTTGGTGATTATGAAACTACAGTTTATACAGCGGCCAACAATGCTTTGGCTTCCTCAGGTGATACCCTTTGGTTTGGAACAACTAGGGGTCGTGTTCTCAGGAGTATTAATAAAGGAATAGATTGGGAGGTATTTGATACTCCTTTTGAGAATAATGATGTAATCATCTCTACCGCTTTTCGAAACTCACAAGAAGGTATCATTATATCCTATTCTACTTTCTTTCAAGGTGCGATTTTATTTGATGATAATACTAAAGTTGCAATTACCTTTGACGGTGGTGAAACATGGGAATTGGCTGATACACTTCTGGGGTTCAAAATAAATTGTATGGCTTCGATTCCTGGTCTTGAAAATAAATTCATGGGAGTAACTAATGGACTTTCCACCATTTTAACTAATAATGCTCAGACTTGGCAGAACTTCAGTTATCGACCATATAATGCATTGGAGTTTATCACACCCGAATTAGGTTGGGTAGGAAATAGTCAAACCTCTACTGATTTCCCTGCAACTTTGTACAAATGGGAGGGTATCGTTTCTTCCGAGAATTCTATCGCTAAAAGTAGTTTAAAAATCAATATCTTTCCCAATCCATTTTCAACCACCTTTCATTTTGAAATGGATAATATTGATTATGAAAAATATAAAAACGACGATCTTAAACTAGATGTCTTTAATATTTTAGGAAAAAGGATAATGAGCAAGAAATTGATTTTTGCAAATTCCAATATTTTATTCCCTACAATTTCTAATGGTGTCTATTTTTATATTTTAAAATCAAAAAATGGCATTCTCTCTAATGGAAATTTGATACTTCATCATTAACATTAGATTTAACCAAGAAATTCTCAAAGCGTTGGTAGTCAAATAGGGCTAGTTAACGCCTTTTTTTTATCAAAAAAATACTCAAGGCACAATATACCATGTCACAGTTACAATTATTATTGATAAAAAAAAATTATGAAAAAAAATATCTTCCCTTAATTATATACCACTAATCTACAAAAACTCAACCTAAGGCATTGATTTAATTGTTCCAACTCGTTTTTTATGTTGAATAAGATAATTACCTGTTCTATATTTATGATCTTCCATCTCGTTTCTTCGCTTGGGCTTAATTTAGATTTGAGTAATAACCCTTTATTTGGGTCTTCTAACAATTGTTTAAATTTCGCCTTTGTATCTTCTGATTATAATGGCCAAGTCATTAGTTGTTCAACCGCTTCTGATGGTTCACTTTCGATCATTGTATTTGGAGGAACAGGACCATATAATTACCAATGGGAAAATGGGACAGTCGATTCTCTAAGAAATAATTTAAGCGCGGGAACATATGCTGTAACAGTTACAGATTTAAACGGATGTAGTTTAAGTTCATCTATTACTTTGCAAGATCCTAACCCAATAAATATCAATAATGATATCATTAGTCCTGTAAGTTGTATTAATACCCCTGATGGAATAATTGATGCAAATATCACAGGCGGAACACCCCCTTACAGCTATCAATGGGAAGACGGGAATCAAAGTTCAACTAATGAAAACTTAACATGTGGAATTTATCCATTAACTGTAACTGATGCCAATGGGTGCTCTCAATCTGCTGTTTTTGGATTACAATGTCCTCCAGTAATAAATGTAAATATAAGTGCAATCTCTAATTTTAATGGCTTTCATGTAAGCTGTCCTGAATCATCTGATGGAATTGCACAAGCAAATGTGCAAAATGGAATAGCTCCATACTCTTTTGAATGGAGTTCAGGAACTACTAATATTTCAGCCACTAATTTAACAGCAGGAATTAATAGTTTAATTGTGACTGACGACAATGGCTGTTCAGTAACTGAATTCATAATATTAAGTGCTCCTGATCCAATGGAATTAACTCCAACTGTTCTTTCCAACTATGAAGGGTACGCGGTGAGTTGTATTAATGCCACTGATGGAGAAGTTTCGATAGCAATGAACAATGGAATTGCACCTTATTCTTTTGCCTGGCAAAATGGTGAAACAGAATCTCATGCAATGGCTTTGAATGATGGTGAAAACAATGTTACAGTAACAGATGCCACAGGTTGTATTATTGAAGAGACAATTGATCTAAGCTACTATGAAATATCTATTACAAATAACATTTTAAGTAATTATAATGGCGTAGCAATTAGTTGCCCAGAGGGAAACGATGGCGTGATTCTCGCATCCGTAATCGCAGGGACAACTAGTCCTTCAAATATTTCCTTCACATGGAATACAGGTGCCGAAAATGCTTTGTTAGAAAATATTTCTGCTGGAACTTATACCTTAACCGTAACGAGTGAATTTGGTTGTTCAGCAACAGAGGAGACTTCAATTGAAGCACCAACTCCAATTCATCTATTACCTGTAGCAACTTCCAATTATAATGGTTTTAATATAAGCATAAATGGATTAAATGACGGAATTGCAGAAATCAACCCTACTGGAGGAACTTCTCCTTATTCTGTCCTTTGGGAAAATGGAGAAACGAATTTTGAAAATGATTCTCTTTCTGCAGGAATTCAAAATATTTCTCTCATAGATGCAAACGGATGTATTGCACAAGCTTCCATTGAAATTAATCAACCTACAATCTTGGATGGATATGCGGATGTACTTTCAGATTATAATGGTCAAGATATCACATGTACTGGAAATGAGGATGGAAAAGCAATTGCCTTTGGTTTTGGTGCAGTACCCCCATACACATATGCTTGGTCTAACAATGTTTTTGCAGATAGTACAATTCAACTCAAACCAGGAAGTCATCAGGTAACAATAACTGATGCAAACGGAGCAAATTTCTCAACAGATGTGACTCTCTATGAGCCTGACCCTATAGAGTTAGAGTTACAAAGCACACCTTCCTCAAATCCCGGTGATGGAACAGTTTCAGTTATTGCACGAGGTGGCTCTGCTCCTTATAACTTCATTTGGAATGATTCTCAGGCTCGCTCTAGTGAATCACTTAACTTTCTCGAACCTGGCTGGTATCGAGTGACTGTAACCGATGCAAATGGATGTCAAGAGGAGGAACAGATTGAAGTAGAAAAATCCCTTGAAATACTTTGTATTAAAAAGAATATAGTCATCACTCCAAATGGAGATGGACGAAACGACTTTCTTACTTTAGATTGTATTCATCCTTTCAAGAATGATGTTGAACTTTATGACCGTTGGGGAAATATTGTATTTCAGTCAATCAATTATGATGGAAGTTGGACTGGTTTGAAAAAAAATAAGCAAGTGCCAGATGGTGGATATTTTTATATAATTAAAGTTGTATTGCCTACTGGAAAAAGAACTTTTAAAGGTTCGCTGACTATCATTCGCTAAAAAAATGTAATTGTATTGTTATTTCAAATAATAGTACTGTTCAAAACCATTTTTAAATGAAGAAAATACTACTTATCATATCTTGCTATTTTTGCTTAGGAAATATCTACGCTCAACAAGAAAATGCATTTTCCCAATATCACCTTAATCCCTTTTTGTTAAATCCAGCAGCAGCAGGATCCAACAATTTACCTACAATATTTCTTCATGGCCGTTTCCAATGGACTAGTTTACCTAATTCACCTAAAACAGGTCTCATTAGCTTTCAAGCTCCTTTTGGGAAAGTTGGATTAGGTGCAATGGTTTTCTCAGATCAGGTAGCATCATTAAAACGATTTGGGGCAAACTTTGCTTATGCTTATCGATCAACGATTGATCGATATACTTTGTCCATTGGTATTTCAGGACACTATCAACGATTCTTTTTGGACAACAACGCATTAGAGGGACTAGAAAACCCGGATGACATAGTTGTCACCGATGCTATGAATGGATTGAATGTTTATGATGCAAACTTAGGAGTCTATTTTTCAAGTAATAGAATGTATGTTGGATTTTCAGTACCTAATTTAATTCAAGCACGATTGAACACAATTGGCACAAATATTAGTACAATTTCCCAACTAACACGTCAATACATTTTTACTGCAGGCTACCGATACTTGCCTGAGAAAGCAATGTTCAGTGTAGAGCCTTCCATTCTTGTGCGTAAGGTGGAAACTCTTCCTTTTCAAGCACTTTTGACAATGAAAATTGGAATGATGCAAGAAAGATTTTTTACAGCTTTCACCTACGGCACGACTGATATTATCACAATGACACTTGGCTATCAAATACTACCCGAAGGAAAAATTGCATATTCATATGACTATTCATTAGGTGAAATCTATCGGTATACAGGTGGTACACATGAAATGTCTTTAGTCTGGGAATTTGGAAAAAATAATACTAAAAGAGCAAAACCAACCAAAAGGTTTAAAGGATAATTTATGTTTATTTTTAAGTGAGATTTTTTAGTAAAGCCATCCTAAGTAGCATAGGATGGCTTGCTTTTTTTATCAAAAAAAAAAAATAGAAGTCGTAACCCTTCACATAAATTAAGTCATATTTTGTTTTCAATATTGTTTTCCCTTCTTTTACATAAAAGAAAAAATGATTCCTATCTCCATTTCGTCAGAAGTTAAATCAAAATGTCCTCATCTTCATCTAGGTTGTGTTCAATGTAATTTAATTGTAACAAATGAATATCATTCTCTGCTTGAATTAATCAAAAAAGAACTTTCAGCCTTACAAAATCAACTATCTGTCGCAGACATTTCCAAAATTCCCGCAATTCAATCTTCTCGTATTGGATACAAATCTTTAGGGAAAGATCCTGCCCGTTATAGACTTTCTGCTGAAGCTTTACTACGTAGAGTCATTAAAGGAAAAGGGCTATATCAAGTGAATAATGTGGTTGATTTATTGAATATGACTTCTGTAAAGTCGGGTTTTTCCATAGGTGGTTATGATGTTGAAAAGGTGGTAGGTGATATTCAATTAAGTATTGGAAAGGCTAATGAGCCCTATGAAGCAATTGGAAGAGGAAAATTAAACATTGAATCCTTACCTACTTTTCGAGACCAAGAAGGACCTTTCGGAACCCCAACAAGTGACTCCGTTCGTACAATGGTATCACCTAAAACTCAACAATTTTTGATGCCTATTTTCAACTTTGGAGGAATTAAAAACTTGGAAGAAGTAATGAGTGATGCAATTTATTTATTGGAAAAGTTTGCAGCTGGATCTTCTTTCGAATCTCAAATCATCAGCTAACTAATTTTACTCCTTGAAATTTTAAAAAATAATTCACTAATATTAATTCACCCTTCCTAATTAAACTTAAGATTCATTTCTGACTATCTTTACGTTAGACTTTCTGATTGATGTCTCTTAACAATAAAAGAAATATACAAAAAAGTTAACCTTAAATACAAAAAATTACATTATGAAAAAAACTCTACTCTTTACTTTCCTACTATCCTTTTCAATTTCCCTAAGTGCACAAACAATTGTTGATATTCAAGGCAATGGAGATGTTTCACCATATGATGGACAGATAGTAACCACTACAGGAATTGTTACTGCAGTTGCACCTCAAGGTTATTTTATTCAGGATGGATTCACTTTAAGAAGTGGAATTTATATTTATGAACAAGATAATTCGCCTGCTGTTGGAGATGAAGTTACTTTGACAGGAATGGTAACTGAATATTATGAGTTAACCGAAATAGTTGATTTGACTAGTTTCACCATTAACTCTTCTAACAATACTCTTCCTGACCCACTTTTGATCTCAACAGACAATGCAAATAATGAAGATTATGAAGGGATGTTAATAAGTATCGAAAATGCAACATGTACAAATATTGATATTGGGTTCGGAGAATGGCAAGTGAATGATGGAAGTGGCACCCTAGCTGTGGATGATTTAATGTATCTATTTTCACCTGATTTGAATATCGATTATGGCGTGACTGGTATCTTGACCTATTCTTTTAGTAATTATAAAATCGAGCCTCGTTCAATGGATGATATAGAAATTCAGATTCCATTATACTTTACTGTTACTCCAAAAGAAACCAATATTACCACTTCTAGTTTGACAGTAAATTGGGAGACAAATATACCAGCCAACACTAAAATTTCTTATGGACTAACTGATGCTTTAGAGTTGGGAACTTTAGAGGATTTAACTTTAAGTAACGCTCATGAGATTGTCCTCGAAAACCTATCCCCAGCTACGATTTATTATGTCAAACCTTATTCAGAAGATGGTACTGAGGTTACTCCTTCAGAAACTCTAGTTATGGCTACTGCCTCCAATAGTTCAGGAAAAATAAATGTTTATTTTAATCATTCTGTTGATCACTCCGTAGCAACTAATAAGTTGGCAACCTATACACCTAACATCGTTGATACAATTATTAGCTACATTGACTTAGCTCAACAATCATTGGATATTACAATGTACGAATCTGAGAATCAGTCAATTGTAGATGCCATAAATTCAGCTTCTAATAGAGGCGTAACAGTCAGAGTAATTTCTGACGACATGGGAAACAATGAAACTTTTGACAACTTAGATTCTAATATTCCCTACCTCGAAGGAAACACAACGGGAATTATGCATGACAAATTTTTCATCATTGATCGTGAAGATGTAAATAATTCTTGGATCTTGACTGGTTCAATGAACCATACCGTCAACAATTTAGGTTGGGATTACAACAATATTATCACAATCCAAGATCAATCTCTCGCTAAAGCATACACATTGGAATTTAATGAAATGTGGGGAAGCAATGAATCACAATTCGACTTATCTAATTCAAAGTTTGGAAATGAAAAATTAAATAATACACCTCATCACTTTTCTATAAATAATATTCCGGTTGAACTATACTTCTCTCCTTCTGATGGGACTGCTCAACGAATTACCACAGCTATTAATGAAGCAGAAAATGAATTGGCTTTTGCTATTCTAGTTTTTACGGAAAACGCTTTGGGAACCGCTGTTAAAAATGCTTATGATCGAGGTGTAACGACGCAAGGAATTATCGATTATGTAGAATTTAATGGTAGTGAGTATAATTATCTTTTGGATAATAATATTGAGGTACAAGATTATCAAAATGACGATGGTTCACAATGGCCTGATGGTCCAACCTTACATCATAAATATGCAATTTTCGATTATGCGCAAGGAAGTGCAATTCCGCTTTTGATTACTGGTTCGCATAATTGGAGTGCTTCAGCAAATTCGATTCATGATGAAAACACTTTACTGATCTATGATCATACTTTAGCGAATATTTATTACCAAGAATTTTCTGCTCGTTTCCAAGGTTTTACCGATGCGACAAGTGAACAGAACGTTGATCCATTGAAAATCTCTCCTAATCCTTTTTCTGACCAACTTAATTTTAAGGTTTCCGAAAAAGGTAATTTGATTGTAAATGATTTGACAGGACGGATTCTTTTTCAACAAAAAATTATTGCTGGTCAAAATCAACTAAACACAAAGAACTGGATGAGCGGAATTTATTTTGTAAGATTTATTGGGGATAATACACAGCAAATTGGAAAAGTTTTGAAAAAATAAAATTAGCAGCAGACGAAAATAAGTTTGTTTTCGTCTGCTACTAATTTTATCCTCTTCCCTTATTCACCCTAAATTCAAAGACATCTCTCCTATTATAATGTCCCGATGTATCCAATGACATTCGCTCTTCATAAATTTGATCCATGTTTTCAATCGTATAAAATATCATTTTTTCAACTCCCACTTGTGGCTCTAACAATACTTTTCCGTTCGGACTAATCACACAACTCGACCCATCTAAAACCATTTGATCAGAATTCACCGCTAAATAATCTGGCAATTTTAACTCCTTTGGAAAATCACTCCCCTTCATCACTTGGCCTACAGCTACGACAAAGCATCTTCCCTCAAAGGCATATTGTCGACAAGTAACTTGATGCATTTCATGAACCATCGGAAATAGGGAAAAATGAATATGCTCATTACTTTCATGCATTGCCATTCTTGACAAAGGCATCCAATGTTCCCAACAAATTAATCCACCAATTCGTCCTGCAGAAGTATTTACCGCATTCAAATCTTTTCCATCTCCCAAGCCATAAACCAATTTTTCTGTAAAAGTAGGTACCAATTTTCTTCGATGACAAACAATTTCGCCAGTTGAATCAATAATGATAAATGAATTATAAATTGTCCCATTTCCAAAGCCTTCCTGAACTATTTCATTCATACCCATTACAATAACTATTTTATTTTCCAACGCCATTTGACAAAGTCTTTGCGTTTCTATTCCTCCAACTTCCACACTATTTTGATACATTCTAGCAAAAACCTTTTTTGTTGGATTATGATTCCATCGAGCAATATCTGGACAATGATCTAACCAAACTGGATATCCACTCAACCAAGATTCTCCGAATACGATAAGTTCTGCATTTTGTGCAGCAGCTTGTTGAATAAGTTGAATAGCTTTTTCCAAACTCTTTTTTACATCAAGATGAATAGCTGATTCTTGAACGATGGCAAGATTGGTTGATTTTTTCATATTGAGTTTTTTTAACACGGACCTGAACTGACTTTATAAAATTTTTTAAACGGAACTCAAACCTAATGCTTTTTTAGAAAAAAAATCAAGCATATCCAGTTTTACCAAATATTACACAAGTCATAACCATCAATCTATGTCCTTAGCAAAATTCAAAAAAATAGGTACAACTCAACCGAACTGTACCCATTCAAAAAATAGCTATGGATTACTAAAAAGAAACTCTAGTTGTTAAGCCACGTTGTCTAATTGAGATTTATGACTCAATTTAACAAATTCGTTTACCATAATCTCTGTTGCATAGCGAGTGATACCATCTTTATCTTCATAAGAACGGTGCGTCAATTTTCCTTGAACCGCCACCTCATCACCTTTATTTAAAATCTTTTGAAAGTTCTCTGCATTTTTTCCCCATGCCACTATACTATGCCATTGTGTTTCGATTACTTTTTCTCCTTTAGTATTTTTATAAATATCATTGGTAGCGATGGAAACATTAGCGACAAATCTGTCACTTTCTAATTGTTTCACTTCTGGATCTTTTCCTAATCGTCCGATAAGTTGAACATTGTTTCTTAGATTACTCATATTTTAATTTTTTTTAGATTTGTTAAATGAATTAAATTTTTACTTCTTATAAATATTCTTTGCGGTAACTTTTAAATCATGATTTTTCTTAGTTCGGTAAAATAATTTCGCTTGTTTCGTGTACGTTGTAGAATCGTTTACTTTTTTTAAGAAATCATCTAGATGTTCAAAATTGGTGTTTTCCAATGCATGGATATTTTTTCTTAAATTAAAGTATGTCTTTGTAAGTTTTCAGAAGAACATGACACTCTCGTTGTATTTTAAACATGTAATACAATACCTAGATGATTGATAATACAAAGATAGGAGCACTGCAAGCGATAGTCGTTTTTTAAATGAGTAGTGTCGTTTGTAGCCGTTTGTGAACTCTTAAAAGCCTAAAAATAACTCTTAATCAATTGATTTACAATACTTTATGCAGTCAAATAAAAATAATGAAAATTCAATATTTATCCGATCTCCATTTCGAATTTCCACAAAACCGAAAATGGCTCAAAGAGAATCCTATTTCCCCAAAAGGTGAGATTTTACTCATTGCAGGGGACACTTATCATTTGGGAAATCAATTTACTAATCCTTGGATTTTTGATGAGTTGTCAGAGAAATTTGAACAAGTATTCATGATTCCGGGTAATCATGAGTATTATGGAAAATTTGATATTGCTCAATCTAAAGATCAACTCCAAATTAAGATTCGACCAAATATCACCTTATTCCACAACCAGGCTCTGGAATATAAAGGTGTTCACTTTATTTTCTCTACACTTTGGTCTAAAGTGGAAAAACACGTTGATGCAGTCTATAAGGGAATGCACGATTTTCGAAAAATACAATTTAACGGAAAACCATTTTCAATTAAAAACTATAATGAATTACATCACATAAGTATGGATTTTTTAACCAACGCCTTTACTAAAAAAACTGGAGACAAATGCGTGGTCATGACACACCATCTACCTAGCGAAAGATGCAATGCTGCGGAATTTAAAGGAAGTTCTCTGAATGAAGGATTTTGTACAGATCTGACAATGTGGATTGAAGATCTCCCTATTGATTTTTGGATTTATGGACATAGTCATCGAAATATGCCAGATTTCAAAATTGGTGGTACTAAATTATTAACGAACCAGTTAGGATATGTTGGATATGGTGAATATGAGAATTTTCGTAGAAATAAGTTTTTTGAGATTTAGTGCAATTAAATAAACTCTTAAACTAAAAAGTCATTTTGAATCGTCTAATTAGAAATCATTCTTAAATTTGCAGAGATAAAAAACAAAATTCATGTTTGAAAATAAATCATTTCGCAATATCATCATTTTACTTATTGTCATCGCAAATATTGGCTGCGATCAAATTTCCAAAAAAATTGTCCGAGAATCTGTTTCACCAGGTGATCGAATTGAACTCATCAATCAAAATTTCCTTTTGATGAATGTTGAAAATAATGGTGCATTTTTGAGTGTATTTAGTAACGCATCTCCATTAGTTAAAAAAATAACTTTACTTGGACTTCCAACAATAATGCTAATAGGTGTTTTATTTTATCTTTTTTCAGAATCAAAATTACCTAAGGTTGCGCTGATTGGTTGGAGCTTTGTCATTGGAGGAGGGATAGGAAATATGTATGATCGCATCAAATTTGGTTCAGTGACTGATTTTTTATTCATAGATCTAGGAGGTATCTTCAGAACTGGAGTTTTTAATATGGCGGATGTTTCGATTATGGTTGGAATGGGATTTTTAATTTTGTTTTACATTCAAGATGCAACCAAAAAAGAGGACGCTTCAATAGAAAATGATCCTATTTAAACTATTTTTCTTTCCTTAGGGATCAAACTAAATTGCATATTGCACAGTTATATCATAAAATACCTTTAAAGTATAAACCTTAAAATACTTGAAACTGATTCAATTCTCAAGATAATTGATTATTAAATTTAAGCCAATCATTTTTTTCTTATTTTAGCTTTATGAAAAACCTCAATCATAAAGTCTTTTGGATTCCTTTCTTTTTAGTTTTACTCTCCTTACTTTTTAATTTTTTAGATCAAGAGTTATTTCTCAAAAAAACAACTGCAGCTAATAATTGGATTCTCGAAAATTTTGGAATTCTATTCTCATGGAGCACTTTTGCTTTTCTAATCTTGCTAATTATAGTTTAATTTTCACCCTTGGGAAATGTTAAAATTGGTGGCGAAAATGCTAGCCCAATCTTAAATAGATGGAAATGGTTTTCGATTACCATTTGTACAACAATTGCTACTGGGATATTATTTTGGGGCGCAGCAGAACCACTTTCACATATGCATAATCCACCCGAAGGTTTGGGAGTTGAATCGGCTTCTATGGGTGCCCAAGATTTTGCAATGTCAACAATGTTTATGCATTGGACATTTTCACCATATGGAATTTATACCGTTGGAGGGTTACTCTTTGCCTTATGCTTTTACAATTTCAAACAACGATTTAGTTTGGGAGCATTATTTTTCCCTTTACGACAGAAATCAATTTCGAGAAATTTAGCTCATTGAATTGATGCCATTTGTTTGTTTAGCTTAGTCGCTGGAATGGCTGCAAGTTTAGGTACAGGAATGTTGACGCTTTCAGGAGGAATGAATGCCATCTTTGGGATAGAGCAAACAACGCCTTTGCTTGGAATGATCGGTTTATTGATTGTGATTTCATTTGTTTTCTCCTCCATATCTGGTCTACAAAAAGGAATAAAAGTATTATCTGATGTTAATATTAAAATATTTTTTGGACTCGCCATTTTTATTTTTCTAACGGGTCCCAATTTAGAAATGTTAACTTTTGGTTGGAATGGAATTAAAGATTATATCATCAATTTTATTCCACGAAGTTTGAGTTTGGGAAATGAATTAGACGACACTTGGAGAAATAATTGGACAGCATTCTACTTTGCCAATTGGATGGCATGGGCACCGATCAGTACTTTGTTTTTAGGATTTCTCTCTGTGGGTTATCGAGTAAGATCGTTTATTCATTTCAATTTAATATTCCCATCACTATTCAGCATGTTTTGGATGATTATCTTGAGTGGAACAACTATGGCAGTTGATCTAAGTGGTGAAACAAACTATCCTCTAAATCAAATTATGGCAGAGCAAGGAGTACAAGGAGTTATTTTTGGTTTACTCAAATATCTACCTTGGGAAAGTTTTGTAAGTATCGTTTTTCTATTTGTTACATTTTTATCATTTGTTACGGCAGCTGATTCAAATACAACTGCAATGAGTAATATTTCAAATCATGGTATATCACCTGAAAATCCAGAATCACCTTTGCCGACTAAAATTATTTGGGGTGTTTTAATTGGAGGAATTTCATTTGTGATGGTTTCTTCAACTGGAATTGATGGGGTAAGAATGTTATCAAATCTTGGAGGATTTCCAGCTTTATGGCTATTTATGTTTGTAGGAGCAAGCTTAGGTAAATTAGTCTGGATCAGTTTTTTTGATATAAAATACTTTGGTTAATACCACTTATAGGGTAATAGCCTTTCACTAATTTTGGAAATAAGTAGCTCAACATGCATAACTCATCAAATCTTATTAATCTGAACTTCTTCAGACTATTTGTTGTTTCTTTAGTACCTTTACGTCAATAAAAATTCAATAAAATGGATACGCCAAAAGTAGACGATGCGGTAATTCAGGAAGTATTAGATATTTTCTCAAAACACCTTGAGGACAATAGTTTTAGAAAAACACCTGAGCGATTTGCTATCCTCGAAGAGATATACAAACGTAATGATCACTTTGATGCAGAAGCCTTATACATTCACATGAAGAACCAAAATTATCGGGTGAGTCGTGCTACAGTTTATAATACCTTGGAACTTTTAGTTAATTGTGACCTAGTCAAGAAGCATCAGTTTGGTAAAAATTTAGCACAATACGAAAAATCTTATGGATACAAACAACACGATCATTTGATCTGTATTGATTGTGGAAAAGTTTTAGAGTTTTGCGATCCTAGAATTCAACAAATCAAAAATATGATGGGGGATATTCTAAAATTTAAAGTAGTGGATCATTCCTTAAATTTATATGGAAATTGTGATGGAGCTTGTCCAAGAACACAAAAGAAGGAGGAGTAGGAAAATTCAATTTCACGTATCCTCTCATTTGGTGATTTTTTCTTAAAAAGAATTTGTAAAGTAACTTTTACTTTGAAAATCTAGTTGGATTACAATCAACTATTAAACAAACCGTTAATGACTCATTCATTTTCTCAACATGATAATCAAATCCAAGTACTCCAAGTAAAAAGTCTTCTCAACGAATACGATAATAAATTCATCATGCGAGATGTTGAAAAGCGAATTAACCAAGGATGGAATAAATTTGTACTTGACCTCTCTTTAATGGATATTATGAATAGTGTAGGTTTGAATTTTTTAATTTTCATGATGAAAAAGTCAAAAAAATCAGGTGGTAAACTAACCATAGCAAATGCTTCTGAAAATATAGTTAAACTTCTTGAAGTCACTAAACTAAAATCATTCTTTCAATTATCCTCTTCTGTGGATGAAGCAATGAGAAATTTAGAAGAATAAAAAGTATTTCTATAAACTATTATTGAAAATAAACTCCCCTAAAAAACTTTTCCACATTTCTATCAAATATTTGCAAAAGATTAGTCCTGAATAAGAAAGTTTGTATCTTTGACTTTAATTATTCCTCAATAATTAAAAACCTAGCAAACGACTAAGTCTGTTAGGTTTTTGGTTTTTGCCCAAATAACTTAATTATGAAAGTTGATGTACTTTTAGGACTCCAATGGGGTGACGAAGGCAAAGGTAAAATTGTAGATTATCTTGCTAACAATTACGACATAGTCGCTCGATTTCAGGGTGGTCCAAATGCTGGACACACTTTAAAATTTGATGGTAAAAAATTCGTTTTGCATACTGTTCCCTCTGGAATCTTTAGAGATAACCTACTCAATGTCATTGGCAATGGAGTAGTTATTGACCCAATTACATTGAAAAAAGAAATTCAGAACTTGGAAGATGCCGATGTAGATTATAAAGATCGATTGCTCGTTGCTCGAAAGGCTCACTTGATTCTGCCAACTCATAGATTGATGGATGCAGCTTCTGAGGCAGCAAAAGGAAAAGCAAAAATTGGTTCTACATTGAAAGGTATTGGCCCAACTTATATGGATAAAACTGGTCGAAATGGAATTCGAGTTGGTGATGTTCACTTACCTAATTTCAAAGAACGATATAAAGCTTTGCGTAAAAAACATTTGAAACTAGTTCAAATGTATCCAGCCGTTGATTTTGACTTGGAAGCTGAAGAAACAAAATGGTTTGAATGTTTAGAAACTTTAAAATCACTTAAACATGTTGATGGGGAATATTATATCAACCAAGCATTGAAGGATGGAAAGAAAATTTTAGCAGAAGGTGCACAAGGCTCAATGCTGGATATTGATTTTGGAACTTACCCTTTTGTAACTTCTTCCAATACTATCTCATCTGGAGTTTGTAACGGTTTAGGAATTGCACCATCCAAAATTGGAGAAGTAATTGGTATTACTAAAGCATATTGTACTCGAGTTGGAGGTGGCCCTTTTCCAACTGAACTAGATAATAAAATCGGAGAATTTCTTCGATCTGAAGGTGGTGAATTTGGGGCAACAACAGGTCGTCCTAGAAGATGTGGCTGGATTGATTTACCTCAATTGAAATATACTATCATGCTTAATGGTGTGACACAATTAGTTGTTACTAAAATTGATGTATTAAATAACTTTGAATCTCTTCAAGCATGTAATCAATATCAATATAACGGTGGTATTCATGAACAATTGCCATACGACATCAATAATATCCAAGTAGTTCCACTTTACCAGAGTCACTCAGGATGGCAACAATCATTGGATGGGATTACTAAGTTTGAAGATTTACCAGCAACTGCAAAAGATTATATCCATAGTTTGGAAAAAGATTTGGAAGTCCCTGTGACGATGATTTCGACTGGACCTGAGCGAGAAAAATTGATATTGAAAAATGTATCAGAAATGATAAGTTAATCATCCAAAAAACTACATAAATTAAGGTGAATTACTTTAAAGTAATTCACCTTTTTTATTGTTGTTATTTATCTACTAATTCAGTATACCTTTTTTGAAGAAATTACTACAGCTAATCAAGCAAATCATTCTATCCCTTTTCAGCAATTACAATATATTGATAATCAAGCGATTTATCATCCGAAAATATATGCTTAAAACCTGCTTCTTCTAAGTGTCGTTCTACTTCAAAAAGTGGAATTCGCTCCTCTGCCTTTGGAAAAATTTGAGGGAGGATTTTCATTTTAAAATCCACAATATAAATTCGCCCTTTCGGCTTCACACCTTTGTAAACAGTCTTTAAATAATCGACTTTATTTTCAATATAAGAATAAGTATTCGACAAGAATACTATGTCTATCTCTTCAGCTTTTAACATTGGATCGTCAAATCCAACCAATCGAGTTTCTAATTTTGAATACAAAGTTGAAGAAAGAGATCTAGCAAGGGTATCAATTTGAGCTAGAGCATTTTGGTCGATATCAATCGCAATCACTTTTCCGGCACTAGGTAGTAATTGAAATGAAAAATAACCTGAACCTGCTCCAATGTCAGCAACCACTTTATTCTTCAAAGCTCCTAATCGATCGATTACCTTCCTTGGTTTTTGCCAATTATTTCGATCTGGATTTTCACTCTTTTTAATAGCATCATCTAATTTCGAATACCCATCAGGATCTGAATCATAGTTATGAAGGATAGGGAGATTTGAATTTGTACCACTTTTCAATTCATCATCATTACATGAGATGAAAATCATTGCAAAAGCAAATAGGAGAGTATAAATTAATTTCATTCAAATTTTGTTTTCACAAAGTTAAAAAACGTTATGTTTTGTTAGTTGAGTTGACGAATTATTTTTTTGTTAAAAAACCTGTACAGTTGTTAATTTTCATATATTGCTAGCATCAATTTTTCCATTTTCTCTCTTACTTGAGAACTCTTGCAAGTAAAATTATTAGCAATCATCGAAAAGCTAACCACTCTCCCTTTTTTAGTTTTAATAAAACCGGTATAGGATCTTACGCGTTCCATGCCACCACTTTTTGCAAACACATTCCCAGCAGCAGCAGTTCCCTTAAGCATATATTTCAATGCCCCTGACTTAGCTGAAACGGGCATTGAATTTTTGAACGAATTAGAAATCTCATCGTCATTTAAAAAAATTCGAATCGCACTTGCCATTTGGTAAGTAGTTGCAGAATTCATTGGAGACAAACCACTTCCATCAAGTAAAAAAAAACCTTCCGTATCCATCTTTCTTTCTTTTAAAAAATCATAAACCACTTCCAAACCAGCTTTTGGAGTGCCTTTACCTTTCATTTTTTTTCCGAGCATCCTCAACATTGCTTCACAATATAAATTGACACTTTTCATATTTGTTCTCTTCACTATATCTCTAAGTGGCGGAGATTGGTAAATAAAAATAATATTTCTTTTAACAGTAGAAATTTTATTTTCTCTTTCTAAATCGAAATAAGATGCAGTCAGTTTTGATGTTTCAATCCCATTTTTTTCCAAAAATCCTGCTAAATAATGAGCTGCAAAAAAAGGTGGATCAGGTATCGATCCTTTTATGGTGAATTTATTCTCACCAACGGGTATTGTCCCTCTAACATGTCGGGTATAGGTATATGGTGCTCCAAAAATATAGGCATTATCACCACTCCCTTTTACATCAGATTTAACCTCATTTATTAATAATAAATTTGGTATAGAAGGTCGAATAGCTACGATTGGCGGCTTTTCTTTTACTTCCCTCATTTGCTTAAAATCTATGAAATATAAATTTTCTTGAATATTCAGTCCATATGAGCCAGCACCGTAATAATTTCCCAAATCTTCCCATAACCATTTCGAACCTATCACTTCTGACTCAAAAAAAGATGCATCACCAATAATACGTCCGTTAACTTTTTTAATCCCAGAGGCTTGGATGGCTTCAACAAATTTATGCATCACTACGTCCAATTTTTCTGCTTTGTCAAAATAAGCAGATCCTAAAGTTGGATCACCATATCCTTTGACAAATAAATTGCCATTCAATGTTCCATTCATATCAATCTCACCATCATATTGAAGCTCCGTCTTAAATCGAAAACTATCACCTAAGAAATGAAGTGCTGTAGCTGTAGTTATCACTTTAAGAGAAGATGCAGGTATCAAACCAAGATTAGGATTATGCCCAGCTAACAATTTTCCATTCTCAACGTCAAGTATACTAATACTAATTCCACCAAATTTAAAATCAGCATCATTTACAAATACTCGGATTGCATCATTTAATCTTTGAGAAAAAACATTTGGTAGAAAAAGACCTAACAAAATGATAGTAAACGAAAACCGATTCATATTTTTGGTGTTTAATTTGGAATAGAGTTTTTAAAACAGACTTTGTTTTGAAAACAAAAATAATCATAAACAATCGAATTTTAGTCAATAAAAAAATATGTCCAAACCTTCTTTTTCATGGTTAGTAATTATGGCTTGGCGAGATAGTCGTCGCAATATTTCCCGTCTACTTTTATTTATCTCTTCCATTGTTATTGGGATTGCAGCCCTAGTGGCAATCAATTCTTTTAGCGAAAACCTCCAGGCTGATATTGATGCGCAAGCTCAAACATTACTTGGAGCAGATTTGAAAATAGAAAGTAATCAACAACTTCCTGATTCACTTTCTATTGAATTGAAAGAAAATAGTATAGAGAAATCGACCATACTTCAATTTGTTTCCATGGCCTCATTCCCCAAGACTGGAGATACTAGGTTATCCATGATTAATGGTTTGGAAGGAGGATTTCCTTTTTATGGAAAATTAAATACTACACCTATTGAAGCAGCTCAAAAATTTAAAAATGGAAAAATGGCATTGGTTGACAAGTCGATGCTTTTGCAATTCAATATGACTGTTGGAGATTCAATTAAGGTAGGAGAAGTCGTTTTCGAAATTGCTGGACAACTGAATGGTGCACCTGGTTCAGCAGGAATCACTTCTTCAGTTACCCCTTCGATTTTTATCCCGATGGATTATATTGAAGAAACTCAATTAATTCAAATTGGAAGCCGAGTCGATTATCAAACTTATTTTTTATTTGACAAAAACTTTGATATTGAAACCTTTCGAGAAGATATCCAGCCTCGTCTCAGACTGGCTAGTGCAAGATCAGAATCAGTGGCTAGTAGAAAAGAGAATATAAGTGAAGCATTTGACACTGTTAATGTATTTCTGAATTTAGTTGGTTTTATCGCATTGCTATTAGGCTGTATAGGTGTAGCGAGTGCCGTACATATTTACATAAAAGATAAAATTTCCACAGTTTCAATCTTACGATGTTTAGGAGCGAGTGGTCAACAAGCATTTTTAATTTACCTTTTGCAAATCGTTGCAATGGGATTCGTAGGTTCTATGATAGGGGCTTTACTCGGAAGTGGTATTCAAGTTTTATTACCGGCAATTTTAAAAGACTTTTTGCCTTTAGAAAACATTAGCTCGAGTATTTCTATTATTTCGATTGGACAAGGAGTTTTGACTGGATTAAGTATTGCAGTTTTGTTTGCATTATTACCTTTATTGAGCATTCGAAGAATTTCCCCATTACGTAGTTTAAGAGCATCTTTCGAAGACGATACTACAGGAATAGATCCTTTGCGATGGTTGGTTTATGTTTTGATTTTTATTTTTATTACGGCTTTTACTTTCTTTCAAACTGGAGGAGGTGCGGAGGCAATTTTCTTTCCAATTGGTATTGGACTTGGATTATTACTCTTAGCGGGAATTGCAAAATTAGCTGTTTGGGGAGTGCGGAAATTTTTTCCAACTAATTGGAGTTTTGTTTGGAGACAAAGTATTGCCAATTTATATCGCCCTAATAATCAGACATTAACATTGATTGTCTCAATTGGACTAGGAACTACTTTTATTTCAGTTTTATTTTTCACACAAGATCTTTTATTGCAACGATTGGATATCACAAGTGGAAACGATCAACCAAATATGTTGGTTTACAATATCCAAGGTAAAGATAAAGATGCTATTGCTGACCTCGCAAAATCCTATGAACTTCCTGTCTTGCAAAATATTCCAATCGTTACCATGCGATTAGAATCTATAGATGATATTAGCAAAGCAGAACACATGAAAGATACCACAAGCGAAATGAGCCGTTGGGTCTTTCGACGAGAATATCGAGTAAGTTATCGTGATACTTTAAATGAAAATGAGGAGATCATTAAAGGGTCATGGCATGGAGATCAACCTAAAAACGATTCCATTTTTATTTCTATCTCCGAACGATTAGCTGAAGGTTCTAATGCGGGTATAGGAACGAAAATAATTTGGAATGTTCAAGGTGCATTGATAGAAACCTTTGTTGGAAGTATTCGCAAAAGGATGGAATTAGCAAATACGCAAGCTCGATTTTTTGTTTTATTTCCAAATGGTGTTTTAGAAAAAGCACCACAATTTTATTTCTTACTTTCTCGTGCAGAAAATCCTCAGCAATCTGCAGACTTCCAAAAGGAATTAGTAAAAAAATTTCCCAGTGTATTAGCAGGAGACTTTTCCCAAGTGCTAAAAGCCGTAGATGAAATTATTGGAAAAGTGTCTTTTGTAATTCGGTTTATGGCGTTGTTTAGTATTATGACTGGATTATTAGTTTTGATTAGTTCCGTCGTCCTTAGCAAATATCAACGGATTCAAGAGAGTGTTTTACTTCGAACTCTAGGAGCGAAGAGTCGGCAGATATTGATGATAAACGCATTAGAATATTTTATGTTAGGTGCGTTAGCAACGTTAACAGGTATCGGATTAGCATTTATTGGAAGTTATTTACTGGCGACCTTTCTTTTTGATATTCCATTTACTCCTAATTTATTTCCAACTCTTTGGTTGTTTTTGAGTATTACAGGTCTAACCCTTTTAATTGGTTTGTTTAATAGCCGAGAAGTATTAACCAAGCCTCCCTTAGAGGTCTTGAGGAAGGAGGCTTAATAAATATTTGGTGAAAAAGGTGTTCGGATTATAAATTCTAAACACCTTTTTTATTTCTTTTATAACCGTAGTGTTTTACTTCTCAAAAATAAAATTTATCCTTTAGTCAGATTCAAATTAAGTGGAAAAATGAAAAGTGTTTGGTTTTGAGCAAGCACTCAACGAAAGGCAAGTGAATGAGACATATATGGCATCGTAAAATTTATCCAATGACTTTAGGAAATAAAAAAAGTAGAAGCGTGCTCAAACACTTCTACCTTTTTTGAGAAGAAACCTAATATATTTTCTCTTAAGGGTGGATAAATAATTATCCTCCTTCAACTACCATTTTTCTGTTATGATCTTTCAAATAAAAAATTTCCACCTTCATCGAAGACTACAATCACTCGGTCACCATCTATATTTAACACCACGCCATAGTTTCCAGAATTTATTTTTTGCCCTGCTTTTTGAATGTCTGCAGTAGGATAATTGGCAATAATATAATCTACAATTGTCGTTAATAAGTCAGCTACGTCTACTTGAATAATACCGCCACAGCCATGATAAATACATGATACTTCTTCTATGAAATTGCCGTCTGCATCAAATTTCAAAACAACTCTTCCGTCATCGGTTTTTATCAAAACAAAATAATTCCCATTACTGTTATTTGTCTTTGCTCTTTTGGTTTCTGCACCTAGGTAATTTGCAGCGATGTAATCTACGATGCTTGTTGGCAAGTTTGCTATTGGTACTCGAGTTCCTCGATGTCCCATTCCACATGGTCCATGCCCGTGGCGGAATCCTCTTCGACTGACTAGGCCTTCTCCTCGCTCGCTAAAATAAATATTTTCCCCATTACCTAACTCTACTTCAAATCCTAGACCTCTCGCTACAACAACATTTTCTATATATGTCTCAAAATACTCTTCATCAAGAGTTATTTTTGTTACAGTTGGCAAATCACTTGGATCAATAGTTGATCTATTTTCTGACTCTACAATTTGTTGGATTAATTCCGTGTCTTCGGAAATACTTGAGTCCTTGTTACATGATATTGCAAATAAACTTAGGCCAACGATTGAAGTTAAAATGATTAATAAATTTCTCATTGAAGAATGGTTTTAATGATGAAAAAATGGTTTACAAGAAACTAGTAAATTTTTTCGATAAAAATCTTTATTTAAAAGTTCTAAGTAAAAAACTAAATACAATCTATTGGTGTATTGAATAAAAAAAAGGTTGCCTGAATTTTTATTTTTTTGAAAACATTAATAACAATTCATTTACAAGTATTTAATATAAATCAATTTATAGGAATGACTTGCACCTATATTAATGTGACAGCAGGCTTTTATGCCTACCAAAAAATAAACAAAATAATTAACTTGATGATTTGGAAAAATCTGTAATTATAAAACTTATGGTATTTACTTAAAACAAATAATTCACACCTACTTTTACATTCGCCATCAGAGGATATGTTTTAACATTGTTTTTTTCAAAGATGGGTGATATATTTTTCGAGAAAGAAGGCTCAAATAAAAAATACATTTTATCATTTAATTTCACCTCAGCTTCGACCCCAGCTAACCAATTTATCGTAGTTGTTTTTAGATTTTCCAATTCTGTTTTATTACTAATTCGATGTTTTCGATGACGAAGATTTGGGAATGGGGTATCGACAGTACTAATTTCAACATCCGCATCCAAAATAAAATTAGCCAAAACGCCACCCTTCAACCCAAGCCTAAATGTTTCATTTCCGAATCTATATTTCGCCAAAATTGGGATACCTAAGAAACTAATCTTTTGATTACTTTCAACTGGAATATAGACTAATTGATCTGGAATTGCAGTACTCATCGCAGAACGCGATAAGGTCACATCTGACTCTACATCACCCATTGGTGTGACTAATAAAAAGGCAAATTCATTTTCAAAATCACCAGAAGAATTTTGTATTTCGCTCGCAGCATTATATTGTTTTTGGATTAGGTGTCTTGCTGTAATTTCTGATTTTGTGTATTGAAGACCTGTTTCGATACTCCAATTTTTATTGATTTGAAAACCTAGTTTTACACCTCCTCCAGTTGTCCAAGATTCTTTTTCTCGAATGTTTTTAATCTCATTTTTTCTAATTTGAGAAATACTTGAATCGTCGGCAACAATGGATCGCATCCCAAAATTCCGACTCCCATAAACTCCTACAAAAAGTTTACTATTTAATCTTTCTTTTTTAAGGTTAAAAGTCGCAACCCTACCCCATTCAGCTTTTAATTTTTCATTATCAACTGAAGACTCAACTACAAAATTACGTTTAGGTAATTCATTAATCTCTTGTATTATTTTTTTATCTATTAATTCCTCTTTGCTGTTGTCAAAATTGGCTTTATCTAAATTTTCTACGATTATATTTTCTACTTTTTGGTTGACCATATTTCCAGTATTTAGAGTTGGATTTTTTAGCGATCCATTATTATTTTTTCCTCCTATTTCATTTTTATTTTTTTCAGAAAAATGAGTCGCGCGATGAGATACTCTCACATCATCTCTTTGCACAACTTCTTCATTTTCAATACTTTGTTGATTATATATATTATCTATATTTTGTTCAACTACAAGTGATTCAATTTCTTTTTCTTTGTTTTTCAACAATCCTTTTACAGTTTCTAATTGCTCATTATTCTCATTTATTTCAATTACTAATTCTTCAATTTGTTCATTTTGAGTACTCCATTTATATGTAAAAAACAATAATACCATAGATGCAACAACTGTTGCCCATTTCCAATAATTAATCGGTCGAACGATTGCAGTTGGTTGAATATCTGCCTCTACCCTATCCCACACATTCAAGGAAGGAATATCCCAACCATTATCGGAAGGAAGTTCATTTTGCCCTTCTAAAGATTTTTTAAAAAATTCTTCAAGGGGATCTTTTGGTAAATTTTTATCCATATATTTTTTTCGTTAGTCGTTAAACGTTTTACGATCGACGTTATCCTACAATACACTTCTCTAACATTTTTCGTAAAGTCGCCTTAGCTTTCGATAATTGCGACTTTGAAGTATTAACGGAGACCTCTAATTTTTCTGCAATTTCTTTGTGTGAATATCCTTCAATCACATACATATTAAAAACGACTCGATAACCTGTTGGTAATTTTTGAATAATCCTAGTCAACGCTTTCGCATTCATTTCTGCAAATACATCTTCATCCGTCGTCACACTATCTGAAAGATTTTCAACTTCTACATTCGAGAATAATTTCCTTCTTTTTCTAATTTGCATCAGTGCCACATTGACTATTACTCTTCTAATCCATCCTCCCAAGGGGCCTTCTTTGCGAAATTGATGTAAATCTAAAAACACTTTTACAAACCCTTCTTGTAGCATATCTTCGGCCTCAGGACGATCATTTGCATAGCGTAAGCAAATTCGAAACATAGGCACTTTAAATTTTTCATAAAGTGCTTTTTGAGCATTTCGATCTCCTTTCAAACAGCCTTTTAGTAATATTTTATCCGATTGCTCCAAGTTGAAAATTATTAGGTTTATATCTTTGGTGTAAGAACGATAAGAATAGTTGCCTGAGTCTTTATTTTTTTTTAAAATTGGCGAATAGGTGAAATAAAAAAAGTGAGGCAGAAGTGTTCTGCCTCACTTTTTTTATTGATTTTACTCGTAAGTCGAATATCATCACCTTGTAAGTGATTTAGTTACAAAATTTGACTTCTATACCCAATATGAAAAAGTGCATCTCCTGCACTTACCACCGGTGCATTATTATGTCCAATAATAAATCCATCTTGATGTGCCAAAACGATATTTTTGCTATCTCCATATGGATCATTTATTACACCTAGCGGTTCACCCTTACTAACTTTTGCACCAGACTGCTGTGTCCATCGAAACAATCCTGAACGATCTGCACGAACCCAACTTGACTTTTCAAACAGAATAACTTTTCGTTTTTTAGTAGGTGCCCTTTTGATCATACCCAAATGCTTCATTACTCTCTGTGTTCCCGCAATTCCATTTGAAATCGAAAACCCATCATAACGTAGTGATTCACCACCTTCAAAAACTAAATGTGGCTTTTTTTGACTTACCATTACTTTCCGAAGAGATTTATCAATCGCAGGTTTGGCAACAATATAAGGTGAAGCAAATGCTTTAGCCAATTCTAAACTCTTGGGATGTTTATTCGAAAATCGAATCTGTGGAAAATTATAGCGAGCATTTCCGCCAGTATGAAAATCAATTCCAATATCAACTAATGGTAATACATTTCTTGTCAAAGCTGCTGCAACTCTTGATGCTAAAGAACCTTTTGTACTACCTGGAAAGCTACGATTTACATCTTTTCCATCTGAGGCATCTCGTGAAAAATTGATAAACCCGTATACATTTAATAATGGAATGGCTATTACACTCCCTTTCTTCAAATTGTGAAACATTTTATCATCAACCATTCGCCGAACAGTTTCTACTCCATTAATTTCATCACCATGAACACCGCCCATGATGAGTAATGTTGGCCCTGGTTTTTTACTTCTAAAAACATGGATTCTTAAATTGATAACTGTTCCAGAAGGAAGTCTAGCGACATGGAGTTGAATATTTTCATTTTGCCCAAGTTCAATTTTTTTCTTATTTAAAATAAAAGGTTGGTCATTCATTGGAATAATTTCTATGTGATGATCTTTGATTTTAGCCAAATAGATTATAGTCAGAATCTTTAATTTTTTTTGGAAGCTAACTCTTTTTCTATTGATTCAATAATTCTTGCTGCAACATTAATACCTGTAGTTTTTGTAATTCCTTCGAGTCCTGGAGAAGGGTTTACTTCCAGTATTAATGGTCCTCTATTAGATGGCAACATATCAACACCGGCAACCTTTAAACCTAAAATCCTTGCCGCATCCAAAGCAGTTTTCTCTTCTTCAGCAGATAATTTAATTGCAATCGCCGTTCCTCCTTGATGAAGATTAGATCGAAATTCTCCTGGCTGTGCTCGACGTTTCATGGCTGCAACAACTTCTCCATCAACCACAAATGCTCTAATATCCGTTCCTTTTGATTCATTTATAAATTCTTGTACTAATACTCTTTCCTTCAAACTATTGAATGCATCAATCATCGAGACGGCTGCTTGTTTGGTTTCTGCTAAGACTACTCCCATGCCATGTGTCCCTGACAATATTTTTATTACAACAGGGCAACCTCCAACAGCCCGAACCAAATCTTCAGCACTTCCCGTATAATCTGAAAAAACAGTTTTGGGCATCCCCAACCCTGCTGTTGATAATAACTGTAAGCATCTTAATTTATCTCTAGAACGCAAGAGTCCTTCAGAACTTGTAGCAGAATGAACCCCCATCAATTCAAATTGACGAACAATAGCAGCTCCATAAAAAGTTACAGAAGCTCCAATCCTAGGGATTATTGCATCAACATTAGTTAATACTTCGTTCCCATAATAAATAATGGGACAGTCTTTTTCAATTACAATATTACATCGCATATGATCCAAAACTCGAACGTTATGTCCTTTACTTAAACCTGTTCGTAACAAATTTTGAGTAGAATACAATCCTGGCCCTCTTGAAAGAATAGCAATATTCATTTTTTAAAACTATTTTTTTTAATGAAAATCAAATGTATATCTGTAATTTTTCAACCTCACTTTTTAACGTTTCATTACCAAAATCAAGATAAATATTTATTTCCAGTAATTTGAGATATTTCTCTATCTTGAGTCCTAGTAAAACAAGTAAAAAATGAGCGATAAGAAGCAAACTTCTACTACTCCGTTGGATGATAAGAAAATCATTAATGGCTGGGCAATGTTTGATTGGGCTAATTCTGCCTATGCCTTAGTAATTACTGCCGCGATTTTTCCGGCATATTTTAATGGTGTAACAAATACTTATGATCCTGTAACTAATGATCTCATCTCGAAAAATGTCACCTTTTTAGGAATTACACTTAAGAATTCTACACTGTTTTCTTATTCCGTTTCTTTTGGGTATTTATTAATTGCTTCCGTCTTACCTTTATTGACTGGAATCGCCGATTATGCTGGGCGTAAGATGTATTTCATGAAGCGTTTCACTACGCTAGGTTCTTTAGCATGTTTGTCATTATTCTTTTTTACTGGCCCTGAAAATTTATGGCTAGGGGTAATAGGTTTTATTTTAGCTTTAATTGGTTTTGCAGGTGGGCAAGTATTTTATAATTCTTACTTGCCAATAATCGCTTCTAAGAAAAATTTAGATAATGTAAGTGCCAAAGGATTTTCTCGTGGTTATATTGGAAGTGTCATTTTGTTAATTTTCAATTTAACAATGATCACTTTTCATGCTGAATTAGGATTGGACAAACAAATGGCCACTCGAATAGCATTTCTCTCTGTGGGATTATGGTGGATTGGATTTGCTCAGATATCATTTAATGCTTTACCTAAAGATATCCCAACCCCAGTAACTCAAGGTGTGATGAAAAAAGGTTATCAAGAATTACAAAAGGTTTTTGGGATCCTTAAAACCTTGCCAGACACTAAACGATTTTTGACTGCTTACTTTTTTTATATTTCTGGGGTGATGACAGTTATGATGTTAGCCACTATCTTTGCAGATGATGAATTAAAAATGGAAACCAGTAAATTAATCATTACTGTCCTAGTAATTCAATTAGTTGCTATAGCAGGTGCTCACCTTTTTGCAAAATTATCCTCTTTGAAAGGGAATAAATTTTCATTACTGGTGATGCTGTTTATTTGGATTGGAATCTGTTTAGCTGCATATTTAACTACTGATGAAAATCAATTTTTTGCTTTGGCTGGTGTGGTTGGGTTAGTGATGGGTGGAATTCAATCTCTTTCTCGATCGACTTATTCGAAATTACTACCAAAAAATACCAGTGATACTGCTTCGTTTTTTAGCTTTTTTGATGTGCTGGAAAAAACAGGAATTGTTTTTGGAACTTTCATTTTTGGTTTCATCGGAGAAAGTTTCGGTTTAAGATATAGTGTTTTATTTTTAATTATTTACTTCTTAATTGGAATTGGGGTTTTATTGACAGTAAAAGTAAAGACCCCAGTAGAGGTCTAATTCTTTGCAACTGACTTAAATAAATTATTAGGACTCAACCAAAATAGAGACACCACGCAAAAGAATAAAAATAGTTAATCCAAATCATTAGCAAAAAACTCAATACTGATATTCATAGCATCCTAAGTCAGGCAAACTTCCATCTCTCAAATTTCCATCTAAATCTTCGAATATAGGTATTGGCGATGAAATTGGAACAGCTTTCATTTCCGCAATGGACAACGTATCTAGGTAGTAAACATCCTCATTCGGATCCTCAAAAATCGCGTCATTATTATCTGCATTTTGACAGGGATTACAACGCAAAGGAGAAGTAGATGTGAAAAAATCCTCAAACCCTTCTTGCTCCAATAATTCATCTACACGAACGATGCAATCCTCAAATTTATAATTCATTGGACTCGATAATCCTTCTACACAAGCATCTCCATTCACCATCGATATCTCATCTCTTCTAGAACCAAAAATAATTGAATTTTTAAACAATGCATTTAACCTATACTCAAAACAAGGGCTACATCCCAGTGGATCATCTGATCCACACAATAAATTAGTCATACTTAACGCTGGAGCATCTACACCATAACTAGCCAATGTGCAATAAGTAAAGTTATAATCTCCTCCATATAAAAACCGAACAGCGTTAGAACCATTATTATAAAAAAGGCAATTAGTCGCATCTACACTTGCATGAATTCCTATTAGCCCTGCATTGGCCGTATTATAAATTTTAGAATTTTCAATAGTTAAGTCTACAGCTGAATCAATCACAACCCCAACAATTGAATTTTTTAATTCTAAATGATTTATCGAATGATTTGAAGTCTCACCTGTTAAATAAATACCCCACCATTGCCCTGCAACTTCATCAAAGGATTCCTCCAAACGATCACCTGAAATAATTACAGGGTTATCTTGTGATCCTTCAATATTAAGAGTACTATTTCCAGCAAAAATAATTCGTCCATCATTATAAAAGAATCTCATATTATTAGCATCAAACGATGGAACAATTCCTCCGTGAACATGAACTCTAGTTCCTGCTGGCATAGTCACATTACAATTAGTAAAAACCACCGTTCCATAAAAAACATAAGGCTTTGGGTCATCTAAAACTAAATTCCCCCCAGGTAAAGAGCTACAATCAGGAAAAGTAGTACCTCCATTACTAAATCGATCTGGAAAATAATTAGCATTCTGCCCCCATGATTCCAGCAATATTTCTTGTATATTTCCATTTATCTCAAAGACCAAATAGTCCTCAATTACAAATGGGCTGTTTGAAAGTGGTTGATTTGGGTCAATCGTCACCTCTGCAAAGATATATAAACTGTCGTTTCCTGCTATTTCAATATCTGTAGCCACATTACCTGGAATACCATCTACATTAATTTTATAAAAATTGGACGTCTCGTTCTTGATACTAATTTTATTAATTTGGATATCCTTTTTACCTTGATTGTAAACCTTAAGAATTCGAGTAGCAGAACCCAATTCAGTAAAAACAGTATCAAATCTTAAAGTATCCACAGAAAATCCTAACATCACACCTGAACTTGTGTCAAAACTGTCAGTTGGTTTACAGGAATAACTTATCATTAAAATTAAAGCTAAAATGGGTAATAAATATCTCATACTGAAAATGTTCTTATTTCTTTAATTAAAGGTTAAAATTGACAGATTATTGCCTCTCAAAAAAACTTAATTGCTCAATTGGTACGCAAAAATAACGCTTAAGTTGAATTTGCCAAGATGTCTGGGCTATACCTTTTAAATCATAGAAGAATGTCCTTTTCCAAACACCGCAAATCTAGGGAAAAAGCCTACATTTGTATTCTGTTTTTTAAATAATTTAAAGTGATCATCAGTCCAAAGTTAATAGTAATTTTATTTTTTCAAGGCTACTTACTACTGAGGTTACTCCTTATTCTTAATAAACAAACATGTCAAAACCAGTTATTGATGTAATTATTCCAGCTTACAATGAGGAAGCATCCATCGGTAAGGTCATTGCAGATATTCCAAAAGAATTGATTCGAGACATCTTGGTCTGCAATAATGCTAGTACGGATAATACAAAATCTGTTGCTATAGCAGGTGGTGCAATCGTTTTAGATCAACCTCTAAAAGGTTACGGCAATGCCTGCTTAAAAGGAATTGAATACATAAAAAATAGAACTGAAAACGAAAAACCAGATATCGTTGTGTTTCTCGATGGAGACTATTCCGATCACCCTGAAGAAATGGTTTTACTTGTGCAAGCATTATTAAATGGTAACGACATGGTCATCGGATCCAGAGCCTTAGGAGATATGGAATCTGGAGCAATGATGCCACAACAGGTTTTTGGAAATTGGTTGGCAACAACTTTAATCCAACTTTTTTATAATTACCAATTCACCGACCTAGGTCCTTTCAGAGCCATTCGATATGCCAAATTAATTGAAATTGATATGCAAGATCGAGACTTTGGCTGGACAGTCGAGATGCAAGTTAAAGCTGCTAAACATAAATTAAGATGTAAAGAAATTCCAGTTACATACCGACGTAGAATTGGGGTTTCAAAGGTATCTGGAACAATCAAGGGAACCATTCTTGCAGGACATAAAATACTTTGGACAATTTTTAAATTACTATAGCGATTGACATTTTATTATTTCTGTCATTAAGTCTATCGAAAAAATATTACTATGGAAATCTTAGCTTATTTTATTATTTCAGTTTATATCATTGCTTTAGTGTACATCACTTTTTATTGTATGGTTCAATTACATTTACTTTTTTACTATAAAAAATTTCATTGGAACCATGTGCAAGAGATCTTAGAAAAACCAACCGATGAAGAACTCCCTTTTGTCACTATTCAATTACCCATTTTTAATGAGATGTATGTAGTCGAAAGGTTGATTGATAATATTGTACAATTCAATTATCCAAAAGACAAGTACGAGATTCATATTTTGGATGATTCAACGGATGAAACTGTTACCATTTCCAAACGTAAAGTTAATGAGTATAAAGCTAAAGGTTTCAATATCGAATTTTATCATCGAACAGATCGTTCAGGTTATAAAGCGGGTGCACTCAAAGAAGCTATGATTCATGCCAAAGGAAATTTTATTGCCATCTTTGATGCAGATTTTCTACCTCGCCCCGAATTTTTACGAGCAACAATTCCTCATTTTAAAAATAAAAAAGTTGGAGTTGTTCAAACTCGCTGGGAACATATCAATCAAGATTATTCAATGTTAACCAGACTTCAAGCGATGCAATTAAATGTTCATTTCACCGTAGAACAGCAAGGTCGAAGATCCGGAAATTTATTGTTACAATTTAATGGAACAGCAGGAGTTTGGCGGCGTGAATGCATTGACGATGCAGGAGGCTGGGAGGCTGATACTTTGACTGAAGATTTAGATTTAAGTTATCGTGCTCAATTAAGAGGTTGGAAAATTAAATACTTGGAAAAATTTGGTTCTCCTGCTGAATTACCTGCAGAAATGAATGGATTGAAATCTCAACAATTTCGTTGGATGAAAGGAGGTGCTGAAAATGCTCGAAAATTACTACCAACCATTTGGAAATCTAATTTAAGTTTTAAACAAAAAATACACGCAACAGGTCACTTGATGAATAGTGGGGTCTTCCTTTTTGTATTTATTGCTGGTGTTTTTAGTGTACCGATGCTTTTTGCAATGGAATTTTTAGGCTTTAGTACTACCCCTTTTGCGGTATTTTTAGTCGGAACAGTTTCCGTGATTGCGGTTTATTATGTAGCTAATGTTCAAGCAGAATTAGATAAAGAATCTTTTGGGAAAATGTTTTTAAAATTCGTTTTTCTCTTTCCTGTCTTTCTGGCATTGTCCATGGGACTTTCTCTACACAATACTATTGCAGTAATTCAAGGATACATTGGAAAAAAATCACCTTTTATTCGAACCCCAAAATTTAATATAGTTGGTATCAAAGATTCATTCAAATCTCATAAATATTTAGCTAAAAAATTACCCATGAGTACCATCTTCGAAGGTTTACTTTCTATCTATTTTTTAGGTGGCTTAATTGGTGGCTTTTATTTAGATGATAATTCATTTATGTTATTTCATTTACTACTGATGTTTGGCTTCGGTGGAATTTTCTTTTACTCTGTTAGAGCAGTAAGATTAAAATAGAATGAAAAAAAAAAAAATAGATCTACGTTTATTGACAATTCCATTAATTGTCTTAACCATTGGTCTTGGTTTTTTCGTTGAACAATCTGATTTTGTTCCAATTATTTCACAGTTTGGAATTTTCTTTTTTTTGTACATTTTCATTTTCAAATACACTAATAAAAAAAATAAAATTATATTTTTTGTAGGTGTAAGTGTATTGTTACGATTAATACTTTTATTCGCAATACCCAACCTCTCAGATGATGTTTATCGATTTATTTGGGATGGTCGTTTACTCATAAATGGTCATAACCCTTTTGATTACTCACCAATATATTATATTGAAAATAACATTTCAATACCTGGAATCAATGAAGCGCTTTATACAAAATTAAACTCGCCTAAATACTTTACTATCTATCCACCTATTGCACAAAGCGTATTTGCATCTGCTTGCTGGCTATTCCCAAATAGTATTTTTGGAAGTGTAGTTGTAATGAAAACATTTTTGTTTCTCTCCGAACTTGGATCTTTGCTTTTTATAAAAAAATTACTCCACCGATTTCAAATTCCTGAAAAAAACATTTTGCTATATGCTCTAAACCCTTTAATAATAATTGAATTGTGCGGAAACCTACACTTTGAGGCAGTGATGATTTGTTTCCTTCTCGCAGGTGTCTTTTTTTTAGTAGAAAGCAAATTAATATTCTCTGCTTTTTCAATTGCTTTATCTATTGCTTCTAAATTGCTTCCATTGATGTTTTTACCTTTTTTTATAAAGAGATTAGGTTTGAAAAAGAGTATTCAGTATTTCTCAATTGTTGGAATCGTAACCGTATTGTTATTCATTCCTCTTTTAAGTGGTGAATTTTTCAATAACTTCAGAACAAGTTTAGATTTGTATTTTCAAAAATTCGAATTCAATGCTAGTATTTATTATACCATTCGTTGGGTCGGTTATCAAATGGTAGGATTTAATTGGATCCAAAGTGCTGGGCCCACACTCGGGGTAATTGTACTATTAGGAATAGTAGCAATAACATTTTTGGAAAAAAATATTAATTGGAAAGATCTTTTCGGAAAAATGTTATTCGCCATTTGTTTATATATCTCGCTTGCAACAGTGGTACATCCATGGTACGTAAGTTTACCAATCGTTTTATCATTATTTACTCGATATCGTTTTCCAATACTTTGGTCAGGATTAATTTTTCTGACTTACATTAATTATAGTTATGAAACATATTCTGAAAATTTGTGGGTGGTTGGGATTGAATATGTTTTAGTTTACTCATTTTTATTTTATGAAATGACAAAGACACATTCATTTTTCCAACTAAAAAATCAATCCAAATAACCTTGTGCCTGCAAGTGAAAAAGTTCTGCATATTTTCCATTTTTTGCTACTAATTCATCGTGACTACCCAACTCTTTCATTTTTCCATTTTCCAAAAACAAAATCCGATCTGCCATCCTAACTGTAGAAAACCGATGTGAAATTAATACTGCACTTTTCCCTGCTATTAAATCTGCAAAGCGAAGAAAAACTTCATGCTCTGCCCTTGCATCTAAGGCAGAAGTCGGTTCATCCAAAATTAACAATTGAGAATCTCGCATATATGCTCTTCCCAGAGCTACTTTTTGCCATTGACCTCCAGAAAGCTCTATGCCCTCAGCAAATCTTTTTCCCAAAACCTGATCATATTCTCTTGGAAGATTATCAATTACTGTATCTGCCAAACTCTTTTTGGCTGCATCTTTAATTATATCTAATTTGATTCTGTTTTTAATATTACCAATAGCAATATTATCGGAAGCCTTCATTTGAAAACGAATATAATCTTGAAAAATAATCCCAATATTTTGTCTTAAATCAGCTAAACTATAAGATTCCAAATTTTTTCCGTCTAATAAAATTTTTCCCTCAGTAGGCTTATAGAGTCGAGCAAGCAATTTAACTAAGGTCGTTTTCCCTGCTCCATTCTCACCCACTAATGCCAATTTTTCTCCTTTTTTCAAGTGAAAATTTAAATTTCGAATAGCCCACATTTCGCTATTCGGATATTTAAACCCAACATTTTCAAAAGTAAAACCTTCTTGAATTGGCTGTGGAACCATATAATTTTTTTCTCCAGAAACGATAGTTGGTTGAATAGCGAAAAAATCAAACATATCTTGTAAATACAATGATCCTTCTGCAATTTTGGAGAACCGAGTCATAATAGATTGTAGCATATTTCTCATTCGTTCAAATGAACCAGCTAAAAAAGTAAGTGTTCCTATTGTTATTAATCCACTTACCGTTTGAGAAATAATAAATATGTATGCTCCATAATATGAGATGGTTCCAAGGGAAGATAGTGCACTGCCCCAAAGTGCTCGTTTAACCACAATTTTTCGGTTAGCAGTATAGTATTTATCAGATAATTCTTTAAATCGATTCGCTAAGAAATCGGCGAGGCTAAAAATTTTTACTTCCTTAGCCGTTTCATCACTTGCTCCGATGTATCTTAAATAATCTAATTCTCTTCGTTCGGGAGTAAAATTTCGAGTTAATGAATAAGTCCGTTGATTAAAGTGTGTCTCTCCTAAGAAGGAAGGCAAAACCGCTACAAACAAAATCAAAATCAACCAAGGATTAAAGGCAATCAATCCAATTCCTAAAAATACAATTGTAATTACATCCTGAAACTGTGCTAAGACTTGAGTCATCAAAACAGTTCGACCAGTCGTTTGTCTTCGAGCACGTTCTAGTTTATCATAAAAATCTGGATTTTCAAATTGGTATAAATCGAGAGTTGCAGAATGCTTTATCAACTGAACTGAGGTCTTATTGGAAAACAAATCACCAAGTAAGCTATCTAACAATATAATAACCCGATTAGTCAAATCTGAAAAGACAGCTAACCCTAATTCTATTCCGATCAAAATCCACAGGTAGGACCAGTTCTTATCCGAAACTTCAACTAATCGTATAATTTCATCAATTATTTCTTTTCCAACATATAAAATTAATAAAGGAATGGAAGCTTTAACTACCCGTAATATGACATTCCAGATAGTCATAGATTTATTGGTTTCCCAAACAAGTTTGAAAAATTCAGGTAAGTTCTTTAGAGCTGAAATTTGGGTTTTGAGTGCGTTTTTCTTTTTAGTCATATATCGTATATATTCAAAATTGCTTTAGAGCGCGTTTACCATTTCAAACAAATTTACTGAAAAAATGATTTCAAAAAACACAAAAGAGGAATTTATACCTTAGATTAATATCGTCTCCGCATACCCGTTCATTGTTGGCTGTAGTGTTCTTTTTTTATCTCATTAAATTTCCAACTACAATTAAAATTGGTGTCGAGATGAATAACCAATAAGCAAATTTTCGTTGAGTTATTTTGGTTCTCAATTTATTTTTGATTGCTTCATCATTAGTTATTTCAATTACTTTTCTGATTTCACTTATTCCGTATCCCATTCGATTTTCAATCCAACCTATCCGTTCATAATTTGTCTTCGATATTATCCCAGAGGCATTTGAAATCAGTATTAGAATCATCCCGATTATCCAATTTATTGTTGCTATGATCAGTATAAATGATTTTACCATTTTCGTTGTTAGTACTGTGAGATTCTATATTCTTCACCGTTTTCCTTACATCTATAATTTCCACCTTTCGGTCCACCTCCTATAATTTTTGTAAAAGTCTTTTCTCTGATATAACAAATATTCAAACTTGATGTGAACTCACCTTCATCAATTTCTTATTTAATCCATGGATATTTGAAAGCATTATTTTCCGTAAGTTGATTTACAAATATTTTAAATTTTCTTTTTGCCATTTTAAAATGTCGCTTGATTTTTTTCTTTTTTCATTACAGCCAACTAATCAATATTAATGTCTGCAAATACTATCACTGGATATCAGGAATCGAGACTAAATAATAGCAGCATGTGGTTAGAAAATTTCTAAAATAAGGAATAGCTGAAATTACTGAAAATTGCTTTCGTGGTGTCAAATTAAATTTTGCCTCATAATTAGGGTTAATTAAAAATGGCATTTTTTCATCCACTTTATAATTTTCATCTTTTAAAATTTTTTCAAAGCGTTCAATACTTATTCCTGTATCCTTTATTTCAAGAAGTGCCTCAATTCTATTTGCTGGTTCTCCAAAAAATTTTAGCATTCCTGTATAAATTGGGCGGGGAAGTAAATGATAATAAGGTAGTTTAGCAGCTATTTTATTTTGACATATTTGCTGATGTCCTCCAAAAGGCATTTGCCAAGGTGGAAACCCAAAAAATATTTTCCCACTTTTTGAAACAAATTTTTTAAGGTAGCCCATAAATTTTTCTTGATTATGGATATGCTCAATGACATCTCTCATAATTATTAAATCAAAAGTTCCTATCTCATCTACACTTACCTCATATATGTCCCTGTATAAAAATTGAATATTATCTTTCTTTTCGTGAGTTTCGAAGTAAGCTCTTCCTTTCTTGATTTTTCCTTCACTTAAGTCTACCCCTATTACCTGACAATCTTGTTTTAAAAAAGGTTCTAAATTTCCACCTTCTCCGCATCCAATTTCTAAAATTCTAGTATTGGAATTTATGAGCATATGCTTTTCCAAAAAAGGAATTACATATTTATTTGTTGTAAATATTTGTTCTTTGAAATAAACCTTCCTGTCTTTATGTCTTACTTGCATATTATAATTTTATCTGTAGCAAAAATACGAAAGGATATGGTTTTTATTCTTTAAAAAATACAACCGTTCAATATATCATACTATTTAATCAGAGTCTGACAGAAAGTCACACGTCGATAAAATACAAAAGCCCATTTCGAAAATTCGAAATGGGCTTTTGTATTTTATTTTATCAAAATTAATATGACCATAAATCATGCTCGTAATTGAAAATTTCTTGCTTAATTTTATCAGCCTCAAGTAAAATATCTACACCTTGAAGATAATCTTGGATACGTCTGTTGTAAACGTTTGATTCTTTATAAATGTAACTAGAGAAAAATCTTCTTTCGAAAAGGTCTTCCCAAGTTCCTAAATCACCATCATTCCCGGAATTGAATACTTTGTTCCGAGCAAACAACTCTCTACAATCAGGATAGTAAATCCAAAACATTGGCTTAGTAAAACGATAGTTACCATTGTCATCCTTTACATCAATAAGTGGCGCAATACCAAGAATTCTAACTTTCAATTTAGATTCATTCTCATCAAAAAACCAAACTTCTTTTAATCTGAATTGTTTAACATCTTCAGGATTCAAATCGTTTCTGACGATTTGAACTTGCTCTTCGTATGTCTCAGGGTCGAAAGTTATTACAGTATCAATATTACTTCCCATTGAAGCAATTTCGTCAGCTTGTAATCTCATTTCAAATTTATCATATTCATTAACATCATAGGCTGCAATCTCACCATTAACAGCTGCTTCCATAAGAATCGTAAAAAAAGGTTTTTCAGGATATGCGAATGGTAAATTCATTTTTTCTCGAATATCAATTACTCGCCAAATTCTTTTTTCCCAGAATACATCTGCTTCTCGAATTGGTGCATATGGTAAAACCATACGATCATCAACTAATCTCTTTTCAACGATGTCATCTAATGGTAAATCCTCTGTAGTTTCTGCCTCCGTATTGACAGGGTTTGGATCTTGTGCCAATGTTGGGTTTGAAAAAATCAACAACCCTAAAAGGCATAAACTAAAAAATTTAAACGAAATCTTCATGACTTAATGATTTATGTAATTTTCTTAATACTAATTATTTCTAAGTTTAAATTTAATAAGTTTTAGAGAATAAAAACTTATTAAATTCAAACGAAGTTTTGAGGTCTTTATTTGATTTTAAAGACCATTGCGTTGATTTTTCGACCTGCAGGGTCACCTGGACATTTGGCTTTTACATTATCAAAGTAGTAAACATCACCTGGTTTTGCTTTATTTATCAACTCTCTTGACTTTGGAGACCATCTTGGACCTCTGTTATTACTTTCAACAGGATCCGCTCGCTTTGCTTGACGAGTTACGATGAAACCTTGAATAGCACATTTTGCATCAAAATCAAACCCATCAAGAATGGCAGAAACTCCACCTTGTGCTTTGAACTCTCCATTTCCAATTGCTCCACCTGTATTACCAGAAAGTTTTGCAGTCGGATCAGGAATACGTTTGACACGGAAGAGAGCTTTCTCACCTTTTAATCCCGGAGCATCAACACGAACTTGGCATTCTTCCCCAAGCTTTGCCGGTTTAGTTACAGTAATTTCATATGACCCAGTCCCACTTACCTTCTTCAAAGTACCACCACCGCCTCCACCAAGGGAAACTTTCACATCGTTACTATTTACTCCTGCTGCAGAAACTTTAATTGGGTTAGGTACTCCAATATAAAAGACATTCATTTTGGTAGCAGAAACTGTTACAGATCCCTTTCCTACTTCATAAGAAAATTCTGCATCTCCAGAACTCGTTTCCCCAGTTAATGGATTTCGAACAGCTGCCTTTAATGATAATTTCCTAGTTCCTAACCTACTTGCAGTCTCTATAAATTTAACTTTCCCATTTGCATCTGGCTTCTTCACAGCTCCATTAACGGTTATAGTAACATCATTCGGATTGATTTGATCAGAGTAAGTTCCTACGGAAATTTCTGCTTCAAATTTATCCCCTTCCAAAACATACCCCTTTTTTGCGCTAACTACAGGAAAGAACTGATTAAACTCAATCACACGTCCTCCTGAAAGCTCAGCCAACTGGTTTACACCGGAAGATTCAGCATTTCTCGCATCAGTAATCATTTGAGTTAAGGTAGGAAGAACAGCCGCTACAGGCATTTGTCGGAACTTATAGTCAGACCAACTCTTTTTATCTTTTGATTCTTTCCAATCGTCAGAAACCCCAAGAGTCAAGTTATTTTCGAAATTATCAACTCTTGTTTTAATATCTTCATCTTTTAGACCAAAGGTTTTTCCATGTTCTTCCAAAACATCTTTGTACGCTGATATAATATTATTTCTAGACTCAATTATTTTTGCTTCTAACTCTTCTCCTACCCCTTCGTTCACCATCATTTTGGTAGGAACATCTTTATTTTTTAATCCCTTGAGCTTATATCTTTTTCCTTCTTTTATGATATAATCTCCATTGTCAATAGAACCACTTTTATCTCCTGACTCATCAATAAGTCTAACTTTAAGGCTCTCCACATATTCAGAAAAAGAAGCTACTTCGTCCCTGATAGATTGAATAGCAGGTTGAAGAGGTCTATATTTTTGTTTAGAATCATCTTTTAAAAGGTCATCCAAACTTTTTTGCGTTGCATCTAATGCTTTTACAGTATTTGTATTTGAAATATCTAATGATTTATCAATAGATAAAAAAGCATTCATTACCTCGGCCGAAACATTCAAAGCCAATAGTGCTGTCAGTACTAAGTACATCAAGTTGATCATCAGCTGCCGGGGTTCTTTAGGTATTGACATATCCTTTGTTTTTTTTTTTTTTAAACAATAAATTCAGAACCTTCTTATTTATCTCCAATGCTTGACATAGCTGTCAATACATTTCCATAAACTGAATTAAGAGAACCAAGATTTTGATTTAAAGCAGTTAATTGCTGCTTGTATGCTTTAGTGTCTTCTAAAGAATCATTAAGATCAGCCATTGCTTCATTCATTCTAGTATAGAAATTACTCATTGCCTTCATTTGGTCCCCTGTACCCGAAAAATCAACTTCTTGCAATGCTTTGAGAGAACCAAGAGATTTTGACATTCCTTGTAACTCGTTTAACATTCCTCCTAATTGTTGCTCAACAACCTCTCCATTTATTCCTGGAATTTCTTCATCAATTGGCCCAGCCATTAAAGGAGAAATTTTAGAATCATAATCAGAGAGACCTGGATATAATTTTTCCCAGTAATAATCTTTATCAGGACCAATAATTCCTAAAAAAGCAAATATGAATGCTTCAATACATAAACCAGCTATTAGCATTTCACTTGCATATTCCCAGCTTTCTAATTTAAATAATGCTCCTAATAATACTACAGATGCTCCAAGTCCAATGATTAAATTCTTAATGTACTTGAACGTTTTTGACTTTAAAAAACTCATTTTAATCTTTTTAAGTAGGTTAGTAATTTATTTCAACAAATGGGTTGCTACTTTTTTAACAGAATTACCCTCAAGCATAATGCTAAATTTGTAAAAAGTAACAGTTTAAATTAACGTAAATATAAACAGGTAGGATTTGGTTCAATTAATATTAATTTAAAAAACACTAAGGAGCAGTTATAAATTAATAGCTGCTCCTTAATGTTTTTATATTCTTCTAAAAGTCATTGATTGAACGACCCAAGAATGTCAATGCACATCTAAATCCAATATAAGATTTAGTAGTATCTTGGAATTCCCAATGACGCGTCCCAGTCTGCATAAAAAATGCAATATCTTTCCAAGATCCACCCCTAATTACCTTTCTCTTTTGAGCCTCTGGATCATCATCCGATGCATCATATCTAAAATCCGGGTTCAAATCATGTATAAACGAATAAGAGTTTTCATGAAAAGCAGAGGAAGTCCATTCCGCAACATTCCCTGACATATTATATAGACCATAGTCATTCGGGAAATAAGCATCTGCTTTTACTGTATAAAACCCACCATCCTCTGGATAATTTCCTCTTCCAGGTTTGAAATTAGCTAAAAGACATCCTTTAGCATTTCTTACATAATATCCTCCCCATGGATATGGTGCATGCTCATGACCTCCACGTGCTGCATATTCCCACTCATGTTCTGTAGGTAGTCTGAAATCTTCAGAATTTACTTCTCCAGTGATACTCCATAGTTTGGTTCTCCAGTAGCAAAAAGCATTTGCCATTTTCCAATCGACCCCAACTACTGGATAATCATCGAATGCTGGATGCCAAAAATAATTACGAGTAAAAGGTTCGTTATATGAGTAGGCGAAATCACGAACCCATACAAGTGTATCTGGATAAATCGATGCCTCATCTCTGGTGATGAAACTACCTCTAGACAAATCTGGATCCTTGTTATGAGCTGCAGCTTGCCAGTTGTACCATTCATAATTATAGACAAAATTTCTTGTGTCTAACTCCTTTCTACCTGCGAATCGATCATCACCAGAATAGTAAAGATCTTCCAATTCTTCTGATTCCCAATCGATTTCCATTTCCCAATCAACTCTTTCTTCACCGGTTTCATCATCCTCCATCACATTACCTAAAGCGGTATGAGCCAACGAATCACGAACCCAGTATACGAATTGACGCCACTCATTATTAGTGATCTCAGTGTCATCCATGTAGAAACCTTGGATAGAAATAGATTTTGGTCTTTGAATGTAGGTTTGACTGACATCCTGGTCACTAGGACCAACGTGTAAGGTTCCGGAGGGTATATAAACCATTCCATAAGGATTGATTCCACTCCATGACGGTCTATCAGATACACCAATTAGTTGACCATTTTGCTTTGTACCGCAAGAACTTGCGATGATACTAAGCGTTAGTAATACCAGTACTGTTTTTGATAATTTTTTCATTTTAACACCCGAGTTTTCCTTCAGATTAAGTAAAGCTTAAAAAAAATGAACGTAAATATAGTCTGTTTAAAAGCTAAAACAAAAATTTATATTTCGAAATTTGCATAATAGCTGCCAAAGATATAAATAGCCAAACAAAAAATGGAAGTTTTTTAAAAAAGAATATTTCTTTCCACATTTAATTTTGCTGTTGTATATTTTGCATCTGACTAAGTAATAACGTCTATTATTTAAAAAAATAAAACGTATAAGTAATAATTTTTATAAAAATCTTGGATTGTGAATAATTCGTGGAAGCACTCCGGCTCCAATTATTTTATTCAAATTGTATCTGATTAAAACTTCATGAGATCCGTTGCTTACCGAATTGTAGGAGGACAATGTTAGGTCGTAAGAGTAAGCTAGGGTAATTTTCTCACTCAATTTCATACCGACCAAGAATGCTGTTGCGTCAATTGTGTTTTCGCTATATCCTCTAAACGCAAGCCCTCCAAAAATATTGTCGTTATATTTAATAATCGTTGAAACTTCTAATTGTGTTTCAATAAAATCTGATTCCACCATAATTGATGGTTGTAAACTAAAAGAATTATTTATATCCCAATTATATGCCATTGTTATGTAACAATGCCTTTTTAATTGAAAATTAACATTTGTATTTAAATTAACCTCAGGTTCTATCAAGTTTATTGCTGATGCTCCTATTTCAAACTTTTCTGTTTGAAAAAACACCCCAGCATTAAATATTGGTGCAATACCTGTTTCTCTTCCTTCAAATAAAATTAAATCATTGTGATTGACTGGGCTATTTTCCTCATAATCTCCTTCTGGAGTCCTTAAAATACTACCATCTAATGTTTTCTGGTAAAAACCTCCGCCGACCCCTAAAGATAGAATCCCAATATTTCCAATTTGTTTATGAAATGCATAAGATAATGACATTGAAGTATTTTGTTCTGCACCAAGTTCAATATTATCTATATTTAACCCTATTCCCCCTTTAATAAAATACACCGGCATATGTGCATTAATATTTTGCATTATTGGGTTACCTTTTAGCCCTACCCACTGACTTCGGAAAACACCAGTAACGACTAGGGAATTGTCTAACCCCGCGTAAGCTGAATTGTTTTGATATTTATTTAGCATAAACATTGAATATTGACCAGCCTGTTGACTTTGTACTGAAAATCCAATGAATAAAATAAAAAAGGTAAAAAAAATCTTCATAGTGGGAGTTTTTAAATTCTTACTAAAAACCAATTTGAAAGCTTTTTATTATTTTAGTTTGAATAATAACTCTTTTCATAAATATAAGTGTCTTTTTTAATTATTCCATTACCCCGATAAATAATTAAGATAAATTGTGCAAAAACGCCTTTTATTTATTTTATTGGTAAACCAGTGTATTTTTCGTGTTCATAAAATCTGAATTAAATTGCTCCCTTATATTTAATTATTTAATAATACAAATTCCGAACCATTGTTTCCAATCTTCATCATCAATTTGTTTGACTATCATTTTTGATATATTGATATAATTAAAATGTAAATCAATTTTATTTCTTTGTAACAAAATCAACAAATATATTTTAAAATTAAGTTGATAGTTTAAAATACCTTGTCCTTTTATTTTTTAAATCTCTATAATTTGTTGATCATATGCTAAATTAACATTAGTAGGTAGTAATTTATTTATTTCATTAGCTAATCCCATGTGATGACTTACGTGTGTCAAATATGCTTGTTCTGGAACCAATTCTTCAAAAATATCCAAAGCCTGGGGAACATTAAAATGTGAATAATGCTCATAATAATGTAATGCATTAAGTATCACTATTTTACTCCCTTTAATTTTTTCCATTTCCTCAGAAGCAATTGTCCTAGCATCAGTAATGTAGGTGAAGTCTCCTATCCGAAATCCTAAAACTGGTAGATTCCCATGCATTACTTCTATTGGAGTGAAATTTAAACCTTTAACCTCAAAAGGTTTATCATTGAAGATTGAACGTAATTCCAATGTAGGAGCTCCTGGATATTTTTTTTTAGAAAAAACATACCTAAATCGTAGCAGTAAATCTTTCTGTACTCGCTCAGTTGCATAAACTGGAATACCTTCTTTTTGTTTAAAATTAAATGGCCTAACATCATCAACACCAATCATATGATCATTGTGCTCATGTGTCAAAATAATTGCATCCAGATGAGTAACCCTTGCTCTCAGCATTTGTTGTCGGAAATCAGGACCTGCATCAATTACTATGTTTTTCCCTTCTGCTTGAATTAAGATAGACACTCGCAATCGATTATCTTTCGGATCTTTTGATTGGCACACCTTGCAATCACAGCCGATAATTGGAACTCCTTGAGATGTTCCTGTTCCGAGGATGGTGATTTTTAATTTTATGGTAAGTACTTTTTATATTGAAAATGATAAATTTGAGACTTATTTTAGCTTAATTACTCTTGCTCTTTAGCTATTTGGGGTTCTGAAATTTCTCCGGATTTATTTACTTCTTTTTCTTTTTTATCTAAATACTTTATTATTTTTTTGTAAAAATCTAAAGTCTTTTCAGTAAAAGCAGTTTCATCAATCTCTTCAAAATCATTAAGAATCTCCAATAAAACATTAATTCGCCCTTCAATATCAAAGAACTTATTAACCACGGCAATATTTTTATTTTCTACCAAACAATATCCAGAATTAAAACTGCCTCTTTCGTATCTCACTTTATAATCCAACTCTCCGAAGATATTTTCTATTTTCTGTAAGGTAGTTTTTGTATATTTAAACATATTTGTTTTCAATTAATTTACGTCCAAAATCTAAAGATAAAATAATTTTAAAATGTAAAATTAAAATACTCATTTTAAATTAGACATTTTATAATTTTACAGAAAATACTTTCTTAGTAATTTCCAACTACTTAATTTAACGTCCGCTACAATTAGAACTAAACATAACCACTATTGTTTTTCATTTTATTAACTTAAACGACTTTTACAGAATAAAAATAAACCATGTTGAACCTCATCAAAATAATTGTACTCCCATTATGTTTTTTTATTTTCTCAAAAAATACTCATGCGCAAACTTTTGAAGCAGGTTTGATCGGAGGAATTAATCTTTCACAATTAAATGGTGATAATTTAGCCGGCTTTAACCAAATAGGATTGAACGTTGGAGGTCGAGTAGCTGTCCAAACCAGCGAACGTTGGAGATGGAATGTTGATATCTTATTTAGTCAGAAAGGTAGCAACAAAGGAAAAGATGATCCTCAATCAGCTCCATTTGATAGTTACCGTCTGAATTATGTAGAAGTACCAATTATGATCTCATTTTTAGATTGGTTGGATCAAGAAGATGAGAGGGAGTATTATAAACTACATTTTACAGCTGGATTTTCTGTAGGGCAAATGGTTGACTTCAAAGTAATCGATGTTTTGGGACAAGATGTTTCTGACCTCCAAGAATTCAACAAAATTTCTGTTGATCTCATTGTTGGAGCTACTTATTTCATTAATCCAAATATCGGAATTAATGCTCAATATTCTTTTGCAGCTCTAGATGTAAGAAAAGAAAAACAAGCACAGTCTCTAGCTGGGAGAACTTTAACTTTCAGGACAATTTATATGTTTTAACTTAAAAAAAATAAAAAAATGATGTTTCGACTTGTAACCGGCGTATGCCTCGCAATTTTGATTTTTTCGTGTGACAATTCAGGAAAAACTAATACCTCAAAAAAAGATTTAGAATTGACTACTCAATCACCTGTTATAGAAACTAAAATCAAATCAAATGGAAAAGCAATGTACCCTAGCATCCCTTTTAAAACGATTAAGGCTCTATACGAAAAATGTGACTATGTAGATTATAGCTTTAATAATTTACCCTTCACCATTAGTCGCCAAGAACCTAATGATTTACGTCATTCACTTGGTCAAATTGCTCAGGAGGTTGCCCTTGTAGATTCTAATTGCTCACCCTTTGGTCGCATGATATATTACAAAGATGGAGAGGTAGCTTTAGAAGGTTTAATTTATTATTCGAAAGGATGCAATTACTTCGTTTTCCTGGAAAACAACCAACCCAAATATGCTAATTTCATGACTCCCTCAGGTGTTCAATTCTTCAATGGCTTGCTCGCCCAGCTCCAACAAACACCTAAACAATAAAACTTTATGAACCGATACGGTGTAATTGATCTAGGAACAAACACTTTTCATTTACTCATCGTTGAGGTTGATGGAAAAGGGAAGTCAAACGAACTTTTCCGAGAACGAATTTTTGTGAAACTTGCAGAAGATGGAATTGGAAAAATTGGAAAAAAAGCCTACAGCCGAGGTATAAATGCCCTTTCCCATTTCCAAAAAGTCCTTCATAAACATCAAGTCAAAAACATAAATGCTTTTGGAACCGCTGCTCTCAGAACAGCAGCCAATGGTCAACAATTTATAAATGATGCAAAAACAGAAAGTGGAATTTCTATTCAATTAATCCCTGGAACAGAGGAAGCAAGATTGGTTCATATCGGAGTTATTCAAGCAATTGAACTAGGACACGAAAAAGGATTAATAATGGATATTGGCGGAGGAAGTGTGGAATTTATCATTGCTGATGAAACTAAAGTATACTGGGCGAAAAGATTTCCAATTGGCGTGGCTGTACTTTACAATAATTTTCACCAAAAAGAACCTATTTCAATTAAAAATATAAAAGTGCTTTACAAACATCTTAAAAAGATATTGCAACCTCTTTTTGAAGTTTTAAAAACCCATAAAACAACATGTCTTATCGGAGCTTCGGGTACATTTGACGTTTTAGAAAAGATCCTCCCAAACTCTCAAAAAACAACTTTAAGTGCTACTATTAATATAGAAAATTTTCATCCTGCGTATCAGAAAATTTTAAAGATGAATATGGAAGAACGACGTGCTGAAAAAACATTCCACTCACTCGTGCAGACATGATTGTGGTCGCCTTAATCCTTATAAATTTCATCATCAAAGAAGTGAAAATAAAAAAAATATTAGTTTCTGCATATGCTATGAAAGAAGGAATCTTGTGGGAAATGAAAAATTCGTAATCACATTGTTATCATTTTTACCTCTACAAAATCTAACTCCTTGTTTTCCAAAAAATTAAATCTACATCAAATAGACCAACTTATTCATCGATAATCCATTCCCTTTCATTCGGTATTCCACATTATTATCCATATTTTTGCAACTTATCACAAGGGTTAGAAAATCAGTAACACCCATACACAATAGAAAGAGAAACACTAAATTTATTATATATAATTCCACAATGGCCAGAAAAAAAAGTAAAGGACAATTAAATATTTCTTTTCCAAAATTTAAGGACGAACGGATATACAAGCTATTTGGCCTTTTCAGTATATTTATTGCTCTATATCTCTTCATTTCATTCACCTCATATTTATTTACTTGGCATATAGATCAGTCTAATGTACTGGAGCATTCTGTGAGTTTTCTTTATGAAGGTGAAATTGGAGCTGCAAATTGGTTGGGTCGATTGGGTGCAATAGTTTCCAACATGTTTTTTTATTGGGGCTTTGGATTACCATCTTTTATCTTCGTTTTTGTTTTTGGAAAATTGGGAATTAACACTATTAGAGAAAGACCCTTTAATGAAAATGTTTCAATGATTTGGAACGGATTCATCCTATTACTTTTTTTATCCATTTTTTTTCATTTCATATTTCAATCTTCTAGTTTCCCATATGGTGGTGCTTTTGGAAAAGCAACAACGACATGGTTATTAAAATTTATCGGAACAATTGGTTTAGTTGCTTTACTTATGTTCACTGGTTTTACAGCCTTCATTTGGACTAACAATCCAAACTTTAATGAACTAACTTTTGAAAAGTTACTTTCAAATACTCGATTCTTCTTTGATGATTTATTGAGTGGTAATTTTTTAGGAAAAAAGAAAAAAAGGCGATCGCGAGTTGCTTCAAAAAGAGAAACCTCGAATTCAGGTGCATTACTCCCTAGGAATTCAGGTGCATTAATAACAAAATCTTCCCATTTCTCAGCAGACTTAGAACTATCAGCTAGTGAAGCTGGAAGTGCCGCACCTGTAGTTGCAGATGAATCATCAGAAGTTAAAAAAGGTCAACTCGCTTTTGATTTGGCAAAAAAGAAAAGAGAGAAACCTCAAACCCTTCGTTCAGGAGAAGCTGAGATGGAAATCTCTGCTCCTACTCCATTCGTTCCAGAGGAAGATGAACCTAAAAGTGAACCTGCAACTACCTTGACTTCAGACTATGCAGAAACTACTTTAGAAATTCAAACAGATAATAAGCTACATACAGAACCTTACGATCCAACTTTAGATTTATCACACTACGAACATCCTGTTACTTCATTGTTAGAAGATTACAATGCTGATAATTTTGAAATAGATCGTCAAGAGTTGGAACAAAATAAAGATCAGATCATTGAGACTTTATTAAACTACAAAATCGAAATTGTAAAAATAAAAGCGACTATCGGCCCAACCGTTACGCTTTATGAAATTGTACCTGCGCCGGGTGTTCGTATTTCCAAAATTAAAAACTTGGAAGATGACATTGCATTAAGTTTATCTGCCATGGGCATTCGGATTATTGCACCGATTCCAGGAAAAGGAACAATTGGTATTGAGGTGGCCAATAAAAAAACTCAAATCGTTTCGCTCAAAGAATTACTACAATCAGATAAGTATAAACGAGCCAAAATGGACTTGCCAATTGCTTTAGGAAAAACTATTCAAAATGAAGTATTCGTTGCTGACTTGGCAAAAATGCCTCACCTTTTGATTGCAGGTGCGACAGGTCAAGGAAAATCCGTTGGTATTAATGTTATTTTAATGTCTTTACTATATAAAAAGCACCCTTCACAAATCAAATTAGTTTTGATTGATCCGAAGAAAGTAGAGCTTTTCCCATACAGTAAAATTGAAAATCACTTCTTAGCTTATTTACCAGGATTGGATGAACCAATTGTTACAGATGTGACGAAAGTAGTTCACACTTTGAACTCGTTGATGATAGAAATGGATACTCGTTATGACTTATTGAAAAAGGCACATGCAAGAAATATTCGTGAGTATAATGAGAAATTTATAGCTCGTAGATTAAACCCCAACAAAGGTCATAAATTTATGCCTTTCATCATTTTAGTTGTGGATGAGTTCGCCGATTTAATTATGACTGCAGGAAAAGAAGTAGAATTGCCAATAGGGCGTTTAGCTCAGCTATCAAGGGCAGTTGGAATCCACTTAATTATTGCCACCCAGCGACCTTCTGTAAATATTATCACTGGGGTAATCAAAGCAAATTTCCCTGCACGAATTGCCTTTAAAGTAACTGCAAGAGTTGATTCAAGAACCATATTAGATACTGGTGGTGCCGACAGATTAATTGGACGTGGGGATATGTTACTATCATATGGCAGTGATTTAGTCAGATTACAATGTGCATTTGTTGATACACCTGAGGTGGAAAAAGTAATTGACTTTATCGGTTCTCAAAGAGGTTATGCAACACCATTTTTCCTCCCTGAATTTCATGGAGACGACGATGATAGTACTAAACCTGGAGCAGTTAATACGAAAGACCTAGATGACAACTTCGAAGATGCTGCAAGGTTGATTGTACAGAATCAACATGGATCAACTTCAATGATACAAAGAAGATTAAAATTAGGATATAATCGAGCTGGTCGAATCATGGATCAATTGGAGGCATTAGGAATTGTAGGGCCAAGTGTAGGAAGTAAAGCCAGAGAAGTTTTGATATATGACGAAATAGAATTGGAACGGTACCTGGAAGACATCAGAACTAGGAAATAAAAGGCATTTTCTTAATTAGATTACTAAGCCAAAAGCCAGCAAATTAAAGATTTTGCTGGTTTTTTTTATTCTTATTTTCGAGATAAAAAAAACTCAACCAATGCTAAGTGTATCGTTCGAGTCCTTAATTCATCTATGAAATAAATAATATTTACCTACTTTTAAAGAACTTAAACTTAAGTTAATTTTTAACCTAAACCTCTATTAATGAAAAATCTAATTCTATTCTTTATCTTTTCTCTTTTACTTTGCTCTTGCAAAGAATCCAAAACTAAAAATAATTCTTCAGATTCAGTTGCCGCATCTCATCAACAATATTCTATTGAGCAATTTTTAAATAATACTAATATTTATGCAAGATCTTTTTCGCATGATGAAAAAGAAATCCTGGTTGGAAGTAACGAATCAGGAATTTATAATGCCTATTTAATAAATTTGGAATCTGGTAAAAGCCAACCATTAACGGAATCAAAAGATGAATCTGTCTGGGTGTCTTCTCTCTTTCCAAACGATAGTAGGATGATTTATACTGCAGATAATGGAGGAAATGAAATTGATCATATTTTCCTGAGAAATGAAGATGGTTCAACTAAAGAATTAACACCTGACGAAGGTGCCAAAGCTGGATTTCATGGATGGAGTGACGATCTAAAAAGTTTCTTTTTTGGCTCTAACAAAAGAGATAAAAGATACATGGATGTTTATGAAATGGACATTGAAAATTTTGATTCAAAACTAATCTATAAAAATACAGAAGGATATGATTTCGATGGGATATCAAATAACAAACAATACATTGCAGTCACAAAGTCAATCAATACAAATGATGTAGATTTATTTTTATTAGATACTAAAACGAATAAAAAAATAAAAATAAATGAAAATTTATCAGGAAATAGCTCTGCTGATTTTAGTGTAGACAGTAAGTCATTTTATTATCTGACCAATGATGGAAGCGAGTTTCAATACTTGATGAAATACGATATTGAAAATGGCGAAAGAGAAAAAGTGATAGAAGAAGATTGGGATATTTCCTATGCTTATTTTTCAAAAAAAGGAAAATACCGTGTTGTCGGAATTAATCAAGATGCTAAAACTATTGTTAAAATTTTAGATACTTCAACTGACCAAGACGTAGCTTTCCCTGACATTACTAATGGAGATATTTCTTCCGTCAGGATTTCTAGAAGTGAAGATAAAATGATCTTCTCCGCAGGAAGTTCTAAATCTACTAACAATCTTTACCTCTATGATTTTGGAACTAAAGAACATAAACAATTGACCAAAACACTTAACATTGAAATCAATCCAGATGATTTGGTAGAAGCTGAAATCGTTCGATATGAATCATTTGATAATCTTCAAATCCCAGCTATTTATTATAAACCAAAAAGTGCCACCAAAGAAAATAAAGTTCCAGCATTAGTTTGGGTTCATGGTGGCCCAGGTGGTCAATCTCGTACCAATTACTCCTCGTTTATTCAATACTTAGTTAATCATGGTTATGCTGTTTTAGCAGTTAATAATCGAGGAAGTAGCGGTTACGGAAAAACCTTTTTCAAAATGGATGATCTAAATCATGGAGAAAACGATTTGCAAGATTGTATCGAAGGAAAAAGATGGTTGGCTCAACAACCTTATATTGACGGTGAAAAAATAGGAATTATTGGAGGTTCATACGGCGGATTCATGACAATGCGTGCAATGACCCATACTCCTGAGGAATTTGTAGTTGGTGTCAATCTTTTTGGGGTAACTAATTGGTTGCGTACTTTGAAAAATATTCCAACATGGTGGGAATCTTTTAAAGAAGCGCTTTATTTAGAAATGGGTGACCCGAATACTGCGGACAGTACTCGACTTTATGATATTTCTCCTGTCTTCCATGGCGATAAAGTTAAAAATCCAGTCATGGTTCTACAAGGTGCAACTGATCCAAGAGTGCTTCAAGTAGAATCAGATGAAATGGTTGCTGCTATCAAAAAAAATAATATCCCTGTAGAATATGTACTTTTTGAAGATGAAGGGCATGGATTTGTAAAAAAGGAAAATCAGATTATTGGTTATGGCAAAGCGCTTATCTTTTTAGATAAATATTTAAAAAACAAAGTAAAAGGATAGCTTAATTTTCAAATAAAAAGGCTTTCCAATTTTAAAAAACTTGGAAGGCCTTTTTCACAACAGTTATAAATTAAAATACTTCTAAATTTTTCATCAAATAATTTCGCAACGGTAACTCCATCATCTTTCCTGAAGCGTCCAACAACTCCACATACAATAAATAAATTTCTTGTTGAATTCTAAATTGCTCCAACTCTTTTTTGAATTTACTTCCTCTTAATTTTAACATCGCAATTGGTGAAGTTCCAGCCACTTTTTGATACTGCTGAAGAACTTCATCCACTTGACTATTTTCCAATTGTTGATTGAGTAATTGGAATAATTCATATTGAGTTTCCATCTCTAGTCGAACTTGGATCATACGATCTTTAAGTTGAATTTTGAGCTCTTCATATTTCAAACCCTCATCGATCTTCTCAAACTCCAATTCATCCAGATTTTGTTTTTGCCGATTTCTGACTGGAATTGTTATACCCATCCCCAAAGAGAAACTTTGCCGAAACCCTCTATCGTCAGTTCCCCCTATTTTTGCTTGAAAATAGTCAACTGTATTCTCTTCCTGTGTTACTCGAATAGCTTGCTCTTTCACTGCTATATCAACATTTAAATTTCTTTTCATTAAAGTGGCATGAGTTGATGAGGGCTCGGTTGAAAGTGAACGAGCGACTTTCATAAGTTGTTCAACACCAATCAATTGTAGGTCATCTGTTTTTAAATAACCTCTTTTACTAGAGAATCGATATATTTCTTGCTGCACTAAATTCAACGAATTCTTTAATTTTAAGATATCACGATCTACCAAATGTAGATCATCCTCTGCATCGATTAAATCTATAACATTAAACCTAGGTAGATTGATACTTTTTTTCAAAACAGTCATACGATCTTCCAATAAAACTTTTTGTTCTTTTTTTGCAACGAGCAATTTTTTAAAATAAGAAACTTTTATAATTGCGTCATATCTATCTATTAACAAATCTTGCATCAAAAGTTGCTCGTCGATGGTATTTAATTCTATTTTAGCCTGATGAAAATCTGCATGCGCTTGTTGTTGCAACTTAGTGTGAAATCTTCCTCGAAGTACATATTGTTGTTCCTTCAATCGAAAGTCATTTGTTTCTGTTCTGAATTCTATTTCATCAACTAAGGGTAATTTATATGTGGATTCTTTCAAAAAACTAACTCGCTTCTGTTGGAGTCCCAAAACATATTGTTGCTTTGCAGAAGCTAAAATGTCAGAAGTAGATAGTGTATTTTGTGCGTACACAATCGTTGGCACTGATACATTTACAAAAATGAAAACAATGTAAAGTGGGATTTGAAATTTCCATCCTACTAACTTTTTCATTCGTAAAGCCTTATTAATTTTTTGACATTCAATTTTTCTCATCATCCTTTTCCTGAAATTACTTTGTTAGTTTTCTCGTCACTCGAATCTAATATCGAATCAAAAATAGTCGCAGGGCGTGAGGTTGATTTTAACAAATTTAAAATCACTTTTTCTTTTTGTAGAAAAAAATTGGTTGGAGGAATTGAAATTAATACCTCTCGCCCATATGTTTTCAGATCTGGATTTTTTCTAAGTCGATCTGGAATTTCAACAATCCGAGAACCTAGCCCTGTAATCACTCCCTGACATTTATGTTCAGGATGTTGAGTAGAAATTGCCTCCAGCGTATCTCCTACCGCAACCTCAAGAATTAAATTCTCATAAACATATCCTTTAACCATCGTAGGGTTCTCCTCATAAAAAGAAATCAAAGTATTAAATGAAGAAATATTTTCTTTTTCTTTACAATAAATATTCCCTATCAATCCATCCTTAGGAGCAAAAATAGAAAGTCCATCTTTTTCTTCTGTATAAAATTTTTGATCTTCTTGGAGCTTTCGAATTTGAATTCGCTTCGGACTATTGGAAGACTCTAGCTCTTCTTTGAGTCTAGCAATCTGTACTTCCAAAGGTTTTATTACTAATTCTTGTTCTTCTTTCAAATTAGCAATTTTTGCTGCTCTCGGATTTACTGTCGTTTCAGTAACATCTATACTTTTTAACCCTTCAAGTAACGAACGATTTACTTCTATCTCCATCTCTAATTGTCGAATTTGGGAATTGATCTCACTTTCTTTTACCACTTTCTGAGCTTCTAAACGACTAATAGATGTACGAATATCTGCTTTCCATATATTTTCTTCCAACCGTAACTCATCCATAGAATGAGAAATATTATTTAATTTCAAACTAAAAGTAGAGTGCGTAACCTTGGCTAATAATTCTCCCTTTTTCACTTTTTGACCAGGCGTGACTAAAAGACGATTAACTTCTACTGGGTGGTCCAAATTAATTTCTGTTTCCTTTGTTTCTGCAAATCCATAAAACATTACTGTATGTTTCCCATACCGATTGTTGAGTTGCCAAATTAAACCAACCACTAAAAAAAACATCAGATATACTAAATTAAATTTTTTCATTATCCTTTATTAAAATCAAATTAAATGTTCTCCGCAACATCATCGAACGCCAATCGCACCGAATTAACATTTGGAGTCTGACGAAGAATTTTTGCCAAATGAAGTCCCTCATCTTCTTGTTTTAACTTCAACATATATTCGTATTCAATTACATTTTCCTTCTCAGGATTATTAAAAGTTTTGTATCGTTTCAGTGCAAATCTTTCTGAATACTTTTTCAATATATTTCTAACCTCATTCAATTTTTCATCATCTTCTACCATTTCAAATCGTAGTGTGCCCACCAAATTATTCTTTTGGCTAAAAGGAGTAAATCTCAAAGCAAATGCCGAAATACAAAAACCAAGAGTTCCCACAATTGCAATTACAAACCCATATACTCCACATGCTATCCCGACTGCCAAAGAGGAAAACATAAAAACTATATTTCTTGGATTTCGTATCGTTGTTCTAAACCGAATTACAGCCAAAGCTCCTAACATACCTAAACCTCTAGCCACACTATCTCCTATTGCTTGCATTACAGTAGCCGTAACTATAGCTAATAAAACTAAAGCTTGAATAAAGTACAATGGTTTTGATACATCCCTAGAAGTTTTTTCATAAGTGAACGCAATTAACGACGACAATGAAAAGGAAAATAAAATAGTATAAATAATGAGTAGTAAAGTCGGGTTTTCTGTACTGTTCTGAATGCTGAAAAAATCAACCATCAATTCTATTTTTTAATTTGGATTTACTATTTAGAAAGTTCAAATATACACTTCCTTTATTTGTGATTTAATATTTAAGTTACATTTTATTAAAATCTAACTTATTTCTACAAATATAAAATGAGCAACTTTCTCCTATTTGGTGCAAATATTGTTTTTAACTAGTTGCTAAGTAGTTAACATTTTCGAGAACAAATCTTACTCATTTAACACAACAAGGACCTCAAGTTATTTTTTTAATTAAAGAACATTACTAAATATTTCTCACATTAAAATCGTATCCTTATTAAAAATAGCAAAACACGTACAAATTATAGCCATATAAATCATTCAACTAAATCTTTTTTTTAATCGTCAAACAAATTTCAACTTGAGGACTTTTGAAATACATAACTTTAACTTGATTTTAATAAACTAGGACTTGCTAAAAACGTTATTATATCATTAATTTTACATCACAGTAATGAATTTAAATTTACACCCTAACTAGTGTATTAACTTTTGAAAAAGAAAATATGATTGATATGAAAAACACATTGGCAATAATAATGAGTCTTTTTTTTATAGCAACAGGCTTTGCTCAAAGAAAAGACTTTACCAAAGCGGAAGACATAGATCAGGAAGCACAAAAAATCCTAGATAAAGTGAGTAATAAATACGAGGCCTATAAAAGTATTGAGGCTACTTTTTCTTTAAATATTGAGATTCCAGAAGAACCAATAGATACACAAACTGGAAAATTAAAGCAGGAAGGAGACAAGTATAATGTAGACTTGAATTTTTATTCCATGATTTGCGATGGTAAGAACTTTTGGGTACACAACAAACAAAATAAAGAAGTACAACTCAATGATCCTCCTGAAGAAGATGAAGAAGAAATGATGGCACCACAAGATTTCTATAACTTTTATAAAAAAGGAAAATATTTGTTCGCATTAACCAATGCAATTGTAGAAAACAGAGTACCTCTTTTACAAATTGAATTTAAACCATTAGAAGATGATTCTGAATATTCAAAGATCCGAATGACAATAGAAAAAAAAACCTCCCTAGTAAAAAGAATTAAAGTTTTCTCAAAAGATGGATCCAGATTTACTCTAGAAATTCAAAACTTTAAAGCAAATAAAAAATTCACTAGTGCAGATTTCACTTTTGATAAAACAAAATACCCTGGTGTCCATGTAGAAGATTTAAGATTTTAAATATCTTTTTACTGCTATGAAAAACCCCATCTTGACAATCAAGATGGGGTTTTCAGTTAAACAAATCTTCATTTTTTTTACAGAACTATTTTCTATTTTTGCTAAAAAAACTTACTCCGATGGGTTATAAATCATTTCTAGTTAAGCCTTTTGCAAAAAAAATTGCCCGTGATATTCTAAAATGGTCAAAAGAAGCTGTGTCTGCCCAAGATAAAGTTTTTCAAAATTTGATTCAGGGTGCCAAACACACTTCCTTTGGAAAGGATCATGGTTTCGAAAAGATAAATTCTTATGAGGCCTTCAAAGCCCAAGTTCCTATTCGAGATTATGAAGGTTTGAAAGATTATATTGAACAAATCAAAGACGGAAAATCAGATGTTCTATGGAAAGGTTTACCAAAATATTTTGCTAAAACTTCTGGCACCACCTCAGGTGTAAAATATATTCCACTTACCAAGGAAAGCATACCAAATCATTTTGGTACCGCTCGAAATGCACTATTTAATTATTATGCCAAAACAGGCAAAGGAGATTTTTTAGATGGAAAAATGATTTTCCTTTCCGGTAGTCCTACTTTAACAGAAATAAGCGGCATCAAAACTGGACGTCTTTCAGGCATCGTAAATCATATGGTTCCTGGTTGGTTGAAGCGTGATCAATTGCCCTCATACCCGACAAACTGCATAGATGAATGGGAAGAGAAGCTAGATAAAATCGTAGAGGAGACTTTAGGACAAGATATGAGATTAATTAGTGGAATACCGCCTTGGGTACAAATGTATTATGAACGATTACTTGAAGTGAGTGGCAAAGAATATATCAAAGATTTATTTCCGAATTACAATACCTTCGTTTATGGTGGAGTAAATTTCGAACCATACCGCTCGAAATTAGAGGAGTTAGTTGGAAAGAAAATAAATAGCCTAGAAACTTATCCTGCCTCGGAGGGATTCATTGCTTTCCAAGATGCTCATCCACATAAAGGATTACTGCTAAATGTAGACTCTGGGATTTTTTATGAGTTCGTTCCGGCAGAGGAAATTAATAATGATAATCCAACTCGAATAGCTTTAAAAGATATAGAACTCAGTGTTAACTATGCAATTATATTAAATACAAATGCTGGGCTTTGGGGATATAATATTGGTGATACAGTTCAGTTTGTTTCTAAGGATCCTTATCGTATAATAGTCTCTGGAAGAATCAAACATTTTATTTCTGCATTTGGAGAACATGTAATTGGAAAGGAAGTAGAAGAGTCCTTAATGAGTGTAGCAAACAAAGAAGGTTTGAGAATTATTGAATTCACTGTTGCCCCCCAAGTGAATCCAACGGAAGGTGAATTGCCTTTCCATGAGTGGTTTATAGAATTCGATGAAGCTCCTAACAATATCTCTAAATTATCTACTGAAGTTGACAAAGCAATGATTAAGCAAAATATTTATTACCAAGATTTGATTAGTGGAAAAATATTACAACCGTTAAAAATCCGAATAATGCAACGGGATAGTTTTAGAAACTATATGAAATCGCAAGGAAAACTTGGAGGTCAAAATAAAGTACCCCGACTTTCGAATGATCGAAAAATTGCAGATCAATTGCAGCAATTCATTTTAGAATAACTAGTTTTTAATTGTTAAACACCTTACGATCATCCATATTCAGTAAAATATTATTTTATGCCTAATCAAAGGATCCATGGTTTAGAAGTTATCAAAGTTGATAAGGAAGATACCAATTTTGCATTCGATAGCCTTGCTGTTGAGGAACCTTTGGAAATTCAAATTGAGTTTGGTGCAAAAAAAAATCGAGTTCGCAATAGTATTTCAGTTACCATGCGAACACCTCAGCATGATAGCGACTTGGCAATTGGCTTTTTGTTTACTGAAGGAATTATTGCCTCTTACAAACAAATTAAAAGTATCGGGCCAAATCTTGGTGAAGATGGAAAAGTAAATATAAATGCGATCTTAGTTGTTTTAGATTTTGATGTGGAAATTGATTTGAAAAAACTAGAACGACATTTCTACACCTCCTCAAGTTGTGGTGTTTGTGGAAAATCAAGTATTGAGGCAGTCAAGATGAATAACTTTCCTATTCTGCCAACAAGATACCCCTATTTTCAAATTTCTAAAATCCATCTATTTCCAAACGTACTTAAAGTTCGTCAAACTGTTTTTAAAAAAACAGGAGGACTTCACGCTGCTGCCTTATTTGATAAAAAAGGAAAACTACATTTACTTAGGGAAGATGTTGGCCGACACAATGCAGTAGATAAACTAATCGGAGCATCACTCTCTTTGGGTCTATTTCCAATGAATAACTATTTAATCATGGTAAGTGGTCGAGTTAGTTTCGAACTAGTCCAAAAGTCAATAATGGGAGGAATTCCAATTTTAGCAGCTGTTGGAGCACCGAGTAGTTTGGCAATTCAGTTGGCGAAAGAGTATGGGATGACAGTATTAGGTTTTGTAAAAAATAATAAGTTTAATATTTATTCGCATGCGCATCGTATTATTGTTTAACTCTAATTACTAAAAAAGGTGGACAACTTACGTTATCCACCTTAGTTTTACCAACGAATCATAATTTTGAAAAACAATTCGAGCTAAGTTTTAATTATTTTATCATTACTTTCTCAACCACGATTCCTTCCCCCGTACTTACTTTTACAAAATACATTCCTACTGGAAGTCTTGCCACGTTTAAACTCACTGTTTGCAAACCATCCACAACTTGAAATGATTTATCCATCATTTCTTTACCATCAATAGTAAGAATTCGAACCGAGGCATCTGCAGATTTATCATTTAATACTTGGATATTTAAAATGTCTTGCGCAGGATTAGGGAAAACATTTACTTCCATACTTGTTTTGAATAAATCCTTGCTAGATACTGTTCCCTCTGGTTCTACTGCAGTTCCACGTTCGTCTACATCAGTACAATTATTGTCACCTTGATCAGTAGTTACACATGCCACACCTTGATAATTTCTCATATCCATAAATGTTACATCATCAATAAACCAACCTTTTCCGCTTGTATTATCATCTGATGCAAATCGGAAACGGAAGAATATATCTTCCCCTATGTAATCACTCATGTCCACATAAGTAGCAACAAAGTTTTCTCCTCCTGCACTACTTTGTCCTGAAAAAGCAGAAAGAAAAGGAATTACCAGTGTTCCATATTGTAAGCTTCTTGGGTATTCTTGTCGGAACATAGACGTACCAACTTGTTCCCAGATTGTTCCACCATCTTTGGATACTTCTAATAAGCCACCATCAGCACTTGCTTCTGTGTCATACCAATGGTAAAACCTTAAAACTGGTTGAGTACCTGAAACTGCAATTGGGTCTACAGCAAATAGTGTCTGATCATTTTCCTCTGCAACATCTCGCACAAACCAAGCTTTCTCTCCACTATACGCTAATGAATCATCTCTTATGTCAAAAATGGAGGTCCCATTTAAAAACTCAATATCCCAATTATCATCTGGATCACCTTCTTGGTCATCATTAAAAATTGCGATTGATTTGATAGCAGGATCAGTTTCTAAAGTATAACTTACTTGAGTAACCTCTTCAACTGCCATTTCCCCAATTACAAATGTAATCGTATTTCCACTTACTACTCCCGGGCCATTTATAGATGAAGGAAGTACAGTTGCTCCATTTGGAATTTCATCAGTGACAGTTACGTTGGTTGAAACTGATTGTTTGTAATTTCTTATATCAATTACCACATTTATATCCTCCCCCGCATTAATCAATTTGTCGACAGTTTTATTTATTTGAATTTCATCCAAACAGTCAATTGGACGATCAAAACTCTCAATTCCATCATTAGAATCAAATGAAGAAACTTGGTCAGCATTTTCTCCTACTCCTCTTTTCGCGAATGCTTTCCAAATTAAACATTGGTTTGCACCTCCATATAATAATTGATCTGCCGCTAAAACTCCATCCCGTCCATCCGTATAGCCAGGGCTACAAGATGTTAATTTCATTCCTTCAATTGCTAATGATACCGCAATATTATTTCCTCCACTCCCTTGGAATAAATCTTCATCAAACCCATATTCTTCTACTAACAACCAGTACATCTCCCATAAACATAATGTCCAAATCTCTCCAATTGGATGTGGTGCTGTTTGTCCCGCTATATCTTTATATGTCAATGGGTTAATTCCCATATCTGTAGAATAAGGATATCGTCTAATCCCGCCACCATCTACGTCTTGTCTTTGTGCAAATGTTCCAATTCCTCTTCCCATATCTCCAGAATCACCTGGCTTTACAGAAGTTACTAATGAGAAGAAATCACTAATTCCCTCTCCCATTTGTTCTCCATTACCAAGACATCCTGTATTATTTCCTCCTCCGATCAAACGATTTGAAATACCATGACCATATTCATGAGCAATAATTCCATTATCTAATGAACCTGAGAGATTATCTGGACCGGAACCTGTTGGTTGTTCCACAAAAGTCAAACTCAAACTACTTCCTGCAAAAATTCGAATATCAGAGCATAAACCTACACCAATTGAAATCACTGGAATAGTTACTGATCCCCCGTCATCTCCTCCTGCCATACCTACTGGCTCATCTTCAAAATTACATATTATTACTCCTACTGCACCAGCATTTTGAGCGTTTAATGCTTTTGTTCCAAATTGACAAAGACCACGATCAATGATCGCAATTTTTCCAGCAAGATCTGCTCCATTTACCAAATCGTTACAACCTTTTGATCCATCAGTCCCTGTTCCATCATCAACTATCGCAACTTCCGCAGTCAATGGAGTCATATCAATTTGTCCACCCCAATCTCCTGGGTGAGATACCTCATAAATCCCTGCAACTGATGCAGGCTCGTTAACAGTCAATAATCCTGATGCTGCAGTAGAATTCCATAAAAACATTTGCATAGTTCCATTTGATCCATCCGGAGGAGTTGAGAAATTGGCATTATTTGTTCCGCTCCCATCATCTACATGCATATTTACATAATCATTCCCGTTCCCACCATTTCCATAATTATTGGATTGAAAATTACCAGCTACCTCATCAAAACCGTACACATAAGAAAAATCATGTATCATATTTGACATGAAAAACCCGTTAGTTACTGAAGCATTTTGAAATGTTTCTGGCTCAGCATCAATATCGATTGGAAAGTCAAATAATAACGCAGCTCCTCCATCTGGTTCATCCCCTTGTGAATTATTTGATCCATCAAGATCTAAGTATGCGTGTACATTGTTACCTCTTGTAATAGTATATTCCGCTCCATTCTGCCCGTTTGTATCATGCCATCCGTAGGGGGAAGCTACTAAGTTTTCAATCCCAGTTAATAGATTTCTTGTACCATGGTTTGGACTTTCATGAGTATGTAAGTTCCCATCCATAGTTAACTCTGCATACACAGCGTAGCTTCCTCCAAGCAAAACAGGAGGTGTAACGGTTGTTGCTTTGGGAGAAGTAACGATTCTCATATTATTTTTACTACGGCATTCTGCATCATGGTTATGATAAGCATCGTGAGCAAAAGTACAGTAAGTAGTATAATTATGTTTTCCTAAAACATTACCTGTAGATGCATCCACTTTAACATTCCAATAATCAGCATTGGAAACCATATCAATTACTACTTCCCACACTAACTCTACTTCATTTTCATTAGTTGGATAAAACTGTAGGTTTACTTTGATATCTGTATTGGAGTAAGCTCCTTTTTCAAATACAAATTCTTGATTATTTTTTCTTTCTTTCTGAACTAAAGCATCTACCATTTCTACGTTCAAATGACTCAATGTAGAGACAATCGCAGTCTCTGGAGTTAGAGAAGGTGAGACTGAGTCACCTAACTTATTTACAATATTGGGTATGATTCTACTTGCTGCATGTACCACTTCTCCTTCTTTGGAGATACCTACATTATAGATTGCATTGTAAACTTTAATACCTTGATATCTCTGCATTAAATAAACCATGCTTGCCCCCGAAGGTGTACTCACATAATTGTCTGTTACTACCAGATCAGCAATATCTGCCTCGGTAAGGTTCCACTGGTTTTTGTTTTCTTGCAAATACTGAATTGCTTTTTCAACTGGATTGTGAAGTTGAGAAAATGCACTAATGCTTAAAAACATCAAAAACATCATCACACTTAAGATTTTGCTTTTTGTAGAGGTAACTCTCATCATGTACTTTATTTTTATATTAGGAATAATAAATATTAGGTAAAATTAAAAAAAATAATAGCTTTTGAAATGTTCGAATACATTTTACTAGCTTGCTGAACGACAATTAACAAAAAAAAATCCAAGATTAAATTGTTTTTCTACTCTGATTTTATCTGAATTAACTCAACCTTTTATCTTTAAAAACATTTTTTATTTTGATTTGGTTTGTATTAAAAAAAAATGCCGACCTTAGTCGAAGATATGCAACTCAAAAAAAAATCAACAATTATTGGTAAACATCCTATTGTGGATTCTATCCAAACAGGGACTAATTTTGATAAAATTTTTCTCCAACAAGGAACTCGGGGAGAATTCGAAAAGGAACTTCGTCACTTGACAAAAAAGTATAACATTCCAGTACAAGTTGTTCCAAAAGAAAAACTTAATCGAATGACTTCTGGAAACCATCAAGGAGTGATTGGATTGATTTCTTTAATTTCATATTATAAACTAGAGGATTTGCTTCCAATGATTTATGAAAAATCTGAGATACCTTTGATTTTAATTTTAGATGGAATTACAGATATTCGAAATATAGGGGCTATTGCTAGATCAGCTGAAATTAGTGGTGCTCATGCCATTGTTATTCCTAAAAAAGGATCTGCCCAAATTAATGATGAAGCTATAAAATCATCTGCAGGTGCTTTAACTAGGCTTCCAATATGTCGGGAACAAAGTTTGGATGGTGCTTTGGATATGTTAGAAATGTCTGGAATTACTGTTTTCGCTAGTAATCTAGGTGCAAAGAAAATGGTTTTCGAAACTGACTTCACTGAACCAACTGCCATCGTGATGGGCTCTGAAGGGAAAGGTATTAATCGAGAATTATTGCGAAGGATTGAAAATCAATTTATTATTCCTCAAATTGGAACGACTGACTCATTTAATGTTTCTGTTGCCACTGGAATTATTTTGTATGAAGTTATGAGACAAAGGGGTTAACACCATAAAAATAAAACTCCCGTACTTCATTTAGTACAGGAGTTAATTTCAAAAAAACAGCAGGATATCTTCTGGAGTTTTTACATTAACTCCGTTAACCTTCTTTTTACTTTTAATAACTCTCTAACCTCACTAATTTCAATAATAAATGTATCATGCTCCCCATGATTTTCTAAAATCAACTTCGAATGTGTCCATCTATTATATCAACCATAAAATCGTTGCACTCGTTTTACCCAAACTGATTGGTTCGAAACAACTACATAAACTTTGTTTTCAATCATTTCAGAGGTATTTTCTAATATTGAACAAACAACCATATCTCCTGAAGCAATGTTTAGCACCGAACTATTTCCAATGATATTAAAAGTAATTAATTACCCTTTGACTCCTGAAATACGAAATCATTCATTTTCTTCAAATAGATTTACTCCAATCGTATTACTCGCAAATGCCTCCAAATTAGTAAATAAGATATTTGCGAGAAACTCATCCCTAAATCATAGTTAGTCCTTATTCCGAGTCAGATAATATTATTTTTTAAAATAGACCATCAATAGCTTGAAACATAAATGTTTCATTAACCCAATAGTGAATACAGAGATTTTCACCTATTTAGTGGGTGATTTTTCATTTATCTTCTAGGAATAAATTTATAATATGCACCTTTGATCTAGCCTACTTACAAATGCTATTTGGCTTTTTACCTTTTTGATCGGTTACTTTTAACGATAAATCGCCGTCGTACCAACTGCTGATAAACTTCTTCAAATCGTCCATTTAGTTTTCACAGATTAATCATTTTCATAAGATGGGTTAATCTCACCATAAAACAAAACAAATTGTATCTTAATTAAATAATTCAAACAAATTTGTTTTAATTATTTAATATTTATATTCCGATTTATATCTTTCCCTTAGGTGTTAAATAGGACAAAGCAAACCTCAGATTAAAATTAATATATTATCTCATTGGCTCACCTTTCTTACTAAAAAAGGCTTCAAATTTAAGTCTGAAATTTACAATGAACTTATCCGACTTTCCACTTTATACAACCTAGTATATTCATTCACCTCCTCCTCAAATGGATCAAACTCTAAACTATTTGCAGATATTAGCTTTAATCCAACAATTCTACCTCGAGAATTGAAAATACGCTTTACATATTTTACCCAAAGTGAACCATTACTTTTAACAGCATAAATTTCATTATCTTTTATTTCATGAAGACTTTGAATTTCCCTACATATAATAATATCTCCGTCATTTATTATAGGCTCCATACTATTTCCTTCAATTGAAAATGCAACCAAACCATTCCCACTCATACCTGGAATGGCAAAGAACTCATTGTCCTCATCACTTGAAGGACTTGCGCTTTCCATTCCAGCACCAGAGCCCGCAAATGCTTGTACCGTAGTAAAAAGTATGTTACCTCTACTAGATGGAATATTATTTCGCTTGTTTGCTTTAGGTAAATCAAACCCAAAAGGAGATCCTTCACCATCAATTAAATAACCTTCATTCACCCCGTACTCCCGACAGATTGATCTTGCTTGATGATAATCAATTACCCTTTTATCTTCTTGATTTAAATAGGCACGGATGATATGTCCGTATGCTCTTTTACCTAGAATCTTTTTAGCAAAGTCTCCCATTCCTTTACCACCACGATCGTTAAGAACTATTTCACCACGCTCTTGAAGTAATTTAAAAACTTCGATAAACCGGTTATTAAGTTGTATTCTGTCTTCTCTTATCATCTTTATTAGTATTGTATTTTTAAAACAAAAATAGTAATCTGACTGCAATTTAAAACAATTTTTTGTAAAAACAAATCGTTTGACCTCAAACTTTTTTGTTTTAAACTTGTTTTTCGGTGAAAACAAAACTGAAGTGAGTGACAGCAATGGATTGAGGAATATTGATTTTCCAAAAAAAATATCAGATACATCTTTCGACCGTCAGAAAAATTTCAATTAGTGTCACCCCAGATGTTGTCTTTTTTGTGATAAAAAACCCAAGTCAAGTAAAATTTGAAACATATCATTTCGAGTTGATTCTTAAGAAAAAATACCAACCCGCTTTAGAATTAATTGATGATAAAGAGCAGGTTGCTTAACTTCTCTGTAAAGGCATCAAACGAGTTAATTAAAAACATATCCTAAGTAATAATTTTTCCATTTCTCCGACTTATTCAATCCATTATTTTACTTTTGTGAAGACTTGAAAGAGTACATATTAAAAACTTGTTACATGAAAATAATTGTTAAACAATGGATAAATTAAAAGCCCAAAAATTACCTGGTGATTCAACACTTCCCTCTACACCTGAAGAATTGCAACAAATCATTGACGCTAACCAAGGCGAGTATAAATATTCCGTCGAGGACTTTTTTCGGACACCTGAGAAATCAAATTATCAGTTATCACCCGATGGTACACACTTTGCGTTTATGAGTCCATACAAACGACGTAAAAATATTTTTGTCCAAAAAATTGGAGAGACGGAAGCCACTCGAATCACTTCTGAAACTACCCGGGACATCGGGGGTTTTGGTTGGGTAAATAGCAACCGAATTATTTTTATTAAAGACAATGGAGGTGACGAAAACTTCACGCTTCTTGCGGTTGATAAAAATGGGGAAAATCTAAAGGACCTTACTCCTTTTGAAAATATTAGAATTTCAGTTATTGACGATTTAAAGGAAGATGATGACCATATTATCATCGGATTAAACAATCGAAATCCACAACTTTTTGAACCATACCGATTGAATGTCGATACGGGTGTATTAAATAGATTAGCAGATAATATTGACCCGACAAATCCACTTGATGGCTGGATGACCGATCATGAAGGAAAACTTAGAATAGCGACAAAGATAATTGGAACAAACACCACAATCCTTTATCGAGAAAATGAAGAAGAAGACTTTAGAGAAGTAATTACCACCGATTTTAGAGTATCCATTTCACCATTATTTTTTGATTTTAACAATCAAAATCAAGTTTATGTAGCGTCTAATTTGAATCGAGATAAAAGTGTAGTTATCAAATTTGATATGACAACCAGTCAAGAAGTAGGAGAACCTATCTTTTCTCACGAGTTTGTAGATGTGACTAATCTAGGGTACTCTCGCAAACGAAAAGTTTTAACCGCAGTATCCTATACAACTGCCAAAACACAGTATCATTTCCTCGATAACAAAACAAAATCAGCTCGTGAATATTTAGAATCAAAATTAGGAGATTACGAAATATCAGTAGCTAGTAAAAATAGAGCGGAAGACAAGATGATAGTTCGCACCTACTCAGATCGTTCATTAGGTGCATACTATTTTTATGATTCTGAAATAAATTACTTGGAAAAAATAACTGATGTTAGCCCATGGATTGATGAAGATGATATGGCTGAAATGCTACCAGTTATCTATCCAACTCGAGATAAATTAACTATCAATGGTTACTTAACATTACCTAAAAATGTGGAACCAAAGAATCTTCCTGTGATTATCAATCCACATGGTGGTCCATGGGTACGCGATAGTTGGGGCTACAATCCAGAAGTTCAACTACTAGTAAGTAGAGGCTATGCCGTTTTACAAATGAACTACCGAGGAAGTACAGGATATGGCCGTAATTTCTGGGAAATGAGTTTTAAGCAATGGGGAAAAACAATGCAAGATGATATCTCAGATGGAGTTGCATGGCTAGTTCAAGAAGGAATTGCGAACCCTAAAAAAGTTGCCATTTACGGAGGGAGTTATGGAGGCTATGCAACTTTAGCAGGCGTAACTTTTACACCTAATTTGTATACTTGTGCAATTGACTATGTAGGTGTTTCCAATCTCTTTACTTTCCTTCATACCATCCCTCCTTATTGGAAACCTTACCTCAACATGATGCATGAAATGGTTGGACACCCTGAAAAGGATAAAGAACATATGGCTGCTGCATCACCTGCTTTACATGTTGATAAAATCACTACTCCCCTTTTTGTTATTCAAGGCGCAAATGACCCAAGAGTAAATATTGACGAAAGTGATCAGATTGTTCGATCACTCAGAAGTCGAAATATTGATGTACCATATATGGTGAAATATGATGAAGGACATGGATTTCATAATGAAGAAAATCGCTTTGAAGTATATAATGCTATGCTCGGATTTTTGGGAAAATATCTTTAATACAGATTACAATATCCTTTTTTAGAAAATATCGTCTGATAAACAAATCAGATTCAAGAAAAAATCCTGAAAGAATTTCTTAAATCTAGATAAAGGTTTATCAGACGATTTTTCTTCAAACCAAAGCTACTCTATGCAAAAAAACTTTCCTCTTATTTTGTAATTAAATTGTTACATATTCCCTTTACACTGTATGTTACTCTCGCTGAGCCTTTCTTTTGATGTAAGTATTCATAATACTACAAACGCTTCGTAGAATTCATCATTAGAAACTACAAAGAAAAAATTCTGATGCCCACTAGCATGCCTTTATTAGAATTATTGGAATTACAAAATGATATCACTGAAGATCTTATTACTTTTTTAGGCGCGCTTCAAGAATAGGTATCACGAATTTATTCACCCTTCGATGAAACTTGCTTATACCTTCTTTATTAACTTTCATCAATTAGTATTCTCATTGATTGAAATCAAATATCCTATATTGCAATTAATACATTGTAAAATTTATACATTATAATTATCAGTAGAGATAGTTACTCGTAATATTCAACCTAACTTAGTTTCAATTAAGCTCAATAACTTTTTAGTCAATCTAGACAATTGTAATAAATGTATAAGTACAATTGAACACCTTTAAGAATCAGAAAACTCTATCGAAATCTTCCCATCCCTTTTTTGGCAAAATAAATACTGATTCCTGAATCCTTTCCTCAATAGAATTTTCATTGGAAATATCCTCTGCACAAAATCAAAAAATACTTCCGTATAATAATTTATCTAAATCTAATATTCTATTCTAAACGAATAATTGTGTCTTAGATTACAAAAGTGCAGCAGTAAGTTTTTATTATTTATCAATAATGTACCACGGAGCTACTGTGGAAAAAAAGGTATTAAAACTTTAAAATTATTAGATCTACAAATCATACCTAAAAATGAATAAACTTGGAATTCGACCTATGATTATCTCATCAAACAATCACGTTCCGCAAATACTCCCTTTTATTTCTTTTCTTAATATTTATCTAGCCTCTTTATCCAATTCTGGTAAAGACAATAACCTCTTTACCAAGCGAAGCGAATTCAAATTATTTGAAACCTAAAAAATGTTGATAATATTTGTGTAGGTGTGTATCAATTATGAAAATCACCCATCAAAGAATTATTATTTTTCACTATCCAACTAGTGAAAAATAATTTATTGCTTCACAAAAAAATGATTTGGAATTCATAATAATATATCCTAATACTGATGACTAAAAAGCGGTAAAACTTATTTCTCAGATACCTGAAAACCCTCTACAGCAGACCAAACGATTAGAATTTATTTTATCGGAATCCAAACCCGTGGAATTATTTTCACAAAAAAATTAAGCATTGTGAAATAAGGCTACTTTAATTTCAAATATAAAAAGAGCTAACCAATTAAATGGTTAGCTCTTATTTTATTTGACCAAAATAATAAAATTCAGATCATTTATTTCAAGCCAAATGCTTTTTTCACTTTTTTCACATAGTCTAACTTTTCCCAAGTAAAAGTTTCTACGTTCATCGTTTTAGTTTTACCAGAACCGTCCGTAAATGAAACTTTTTTCTTTTCAGGAGTTCTTCCCATATGACCATAAGCAGCACTATCCGAATAGATTGGCGTCCTTAATTTCAATCGTTTTTCAATGTGATATGGACGCATATCAAATACTTTTTCGATTACCTCTGCAATCTTACTATCAGACAATTCTACATTTGCAGAACCATTTGTGTTCACATAAATATTAGTTGGTTTTGCCACTCCAATCGCGTAAGATACTTGGACTAAAATCTCATCAGCAACACCTGCTGCCACTAAATTCTTAGCAATATGTCGGGTGGCGTAAGCAGCTGAACGATCCACTTTTGATGGATCTTTTCCAGAAAATGCACCACCACCGTGAGCACCTTTTCCACCGTAAGTATCTACAATAATTTTTCTTCCAGTCAAACCAGTATCACCGTGTGGCCCTCCGATAACGAATTTTCCAGTAGGATTTACATGGTAAGTAATTTTATCATTAAATAATTTTTTGATGCTTGCTTTGCATTGTGCTTTCACTTTAGGGATCACAATTTTCACTACATCACTTTTGATTTTTGCCAACATTTTTGCATCAGCATCAAAGTCATCATGTTGAGTTGAAACTACAATTGAATCAATTCTAATTGGTTGATTATCATCAGAATACTCTATAGTTACTTGTGATTTAGAATCTGGACGTAGATATTTCATTTGCTTTCCTCCCTTTCTGATATCAGCTAAAACTTGCAATATCTTGTGAGACAAATCCAACGCTAAAGGCATGTAGTTGTCAGTCTCAGAAGTTGCATATCCAAACATCATCCCTTGGTCACCAGCACCTTGGTCTTCTGCTTTTTTTCTTTCAACACCTTGATTAATATCTGGAGATTGTTCATGAATCGAAGAGAAAACTCCACAAGAGTTTGCCTCAAACATATATTCAGATTTGGTATAACCAATTCTTTTGATCACATCTCTTGCAATTTGCTGGACGTCAAGATAAGTTTTTGTTTTTACCTCACCAGCCAATACAACTTGTCCAGTTGTAACTAATGTTTCGCAGGCAATTTTTGACTTAGGGTCAAATGCGATAAAGTGATCAACTAAAGCATCTGAAATTTGATCTGCAACTTTATCCGGATGTCCTTCTGACACAGATTCAGAAGTAAATAAATATGGCATATTTTAATAATATTAATAGTGGTTTATAGAATTACCTTTCTGTCACAAGGCTTTAGTTTCTTAAAAGTGATGAAACGCATCATTTCAAAATCTGGTGCAAAAATAGGAATACTTTTTTAATAAAAACAAAAGTGAAAAAAATTAAATTTAGTTTAACGGATCTGACAATCCATCAACTTTTCTCCATCAACAAAACCTTCCAAATGATCCCCAATCTCAACTGGGCCGACTCCTGCTGGTGTACCAGTAAAAATCATATCTCCCATTTGTAATTTGAAGAATTTAGAAACATAGCAAATCAAAAAGTTAAAATCAAAAATTAAATCCTTTGTATTTCCATCTTGTACAACTTCTCCATTCTTTTTCATTTGAAATTTAATTCCTTCCTCCTGGTTAACATTTCCCAAAGAAATAAATTCACTCAGCGCTGCTGAATTATCAAATGCTTTAGCAATTTCCCAGGGATGACCTTTTGCCTTGCATTGATCTTGAATATCACGAGCGGTAAAGTCAATACCAAAAGCTATTTCTTTAAAATATTTTTTGGCAAAAGCAGGTTGAACATATTTTCCATTTTTACAAATCTTCAAAACAATTTCCGCTTCATAGTGAAGATTTTTTGTAAAGTCAGGGATATACATTGGTTTATTTTTTATCAATAAAGCTGAAGGTGGCTTCATAAAAACAAGTGGCTTGGTCGGAACTGGATTATTCAATTCCTTTGCATGATCTCTGTAATTCCTACCGATACAAATTATTTTCATAGTTTTTAATTATGTATAGAAGACTGTTAACATTTTGAATACTCGAAATTTTATTATTTTAACCCTTTTTTCAAGTTCAAAATCTAACATTTGATAAACCTGCTAACTCTTTTACATCTTTAACGGTTTGCTGTGCCGTTTTTCTAATTTCAAAAGAAGATTGTTTGATTTTATTTTTCATCTGTTTCCTATCCGAAACGATCTCAGCTTTTCGCGCTTTAAACTCCTTACTAATTGCAACTAGTCCTTCAGCTACTGATTCTTTCAAATCAGAATATTTTAGAGCGCCTGAATTATAATCATCCATCAACGAAGTGTGTGCATCTATTCGGCCACTCGCTTTTAGCAAGCTAAATAAATTTTGAACTCCTGCACTCATTTCTCCCTCTTTCGCTTCCCCTGTATCAGTTACGGCAGATTTAATTTGTTTTCTAATCCTAGCCTCTTCGCCAAAAACATTAATGAAATGTTTCTCACCAGCACTCTTACTCATTTTTCGAGAAGGATCAGCAGTTGATTGTACTTTTGGAACTTCCGTAAATAATGGTTCTGGCATCACAAAATATTCTTTCCCCATTTGATTATTAAACCGTTGGGCAATATTTCGAGTCAACTCCAAATGTTGAACTTGGTCTTTTCCAATCGGCACATAATCTGCTCGATAAATCAAAATATCTGCTGCCTGCAAAACTGGATAATCCAACAAACCTGCTGAGATAAATTCATCAGATTTCTCCTTACTTTGCTTACTCTTATCTTTAAACTGAGTCATTCGTTGCAACATTCCATAAGAAGTGAAGCAATTGAAAATCCAGCATAGCTCCGCATGCTCAGGCACTAAAGATTGAATAAACAGATTATCCGCCTTTACTCCTGTTGCCATCAAATTAAAAATCAATTCCCAAGTTGCATTCCGCAATTTCTTGGGATCGTAAGGCATCGTCATCGCATGATAATCTACTACACCATAAAAGCAATCGTAATCATCTTGTTGATCCACCCAGTTTTTAGTCGCCCCAAAGTAATTACCAAAATGCATATCACCTGTTGGCTGAATACAGGATAAGATTCGTTTTTTATTTTCCATAATTAAGGTTATCGGGTTGTTTAGTTTTAAGCTATTCCCTCATAAACTGAATAAACAATTAACTAATATTAATCTAAAGCTACAATTACTGAAATTTCAATATTTACAAACTTTGGTAGATTAGCTACCTCTACTAATTCCCTAGCAGGCGCGGTTGCCTCATCAAAATACTCTGCATAAACTGTATTGATTCGAGAGTACATATTCATATCAGCAACAAATACACTTGCTTTTAATATATTTTCAAAAGTTAAGCCTGCATCAATCAAAATGGCATTGATATTTTTCATCACTTGATGCGTCTCTGCTTCAATTGAATCTTGCACTAATTCACCTGTTGTTGGATCAAGTGCAATTTGACCACTCATATACATCACTCCATTATGAATAGTTGAATGATTATACGGACCTACTGGAGAAGGTGCGTTTGTTGAATTGTGAATTTTTTTCATAGTTAATACTTTAGATTTTGACTACTAAATATTCAATTAATTATTCAATAGTATTTAAACAGTAAAGCCCCGCATCCCGAAAAAATGGGATGGGAGCTTTGTAACTTTTCATTAAGTGCACAAAATGCTACTCTTCGTCTGCTGCTTGAATTACAAGTTTCCCTTTGTAGTACATGTTTCCATCTACCCAATGAGCACGGTGATAAATGTGTGCTTCGCCTGTAGTTTTATCAGTAGCAATAGTTGGCATTGCTGCGCCTAAGTGAGTTCTTCTTTTATGCTTACGCATTTTGGAGATACGACTCTTTGGATGTGCCATAATTTATTTATTTAGTTTCTGTCGAATCAATCGACAAGTTATTATTCAAATTTAATCTTTATTAAAATTCTTCAATTCATCCCAAGGAGAATTAGAAGATTCATCTTCTTTTTTTTCTGTTGATTCCTCTTTTAGTTTATTTTCTAAATAGTCCAACATTTTCAGATCGCATACATTTTCAGGTTCATCTTCACAATTATAAATATTCGTCACTGGCATCGCTAAGCAAATGTACTCATATAAATATGTAGCCACATTTAGTTCTGCTGTTCCTCTTTCAATGTATACTATGTCAATTTCTCCTTCTGACTCCTCAGCATATTTGATAATCAAATCCTCATCACCTTCAATCGGCAAATCAATTTCTACCAAACACCGATCACAATCTGTTTTGATACTTCCTTCAAAATCAAAAGTCAGTACCAACATATCTTCTCGAAGATCAAGGATGAACCTTACTTTAAAAGTTCCTTGCTCAATTGGAGAGTCTTCAAAATGTGTAAAAAACTCATTGCCAATCAAAAAATCATATTCGTGAATCCCTATTTTAAGACCTTGAATTGGAATAGTAAATTCTCTTAAATGACTCATAATGCTTGAAAATATATCAGATTCAAATTTCGAGGTGCAAAGATATGCTTTTTTGACAAAAATAGGAAAGATTTATTTCATTGATTTTTGAAAAAAAACTTTTAAATCCTGAAGGAGAAAATCAGTTAAATTGAAGCAAAATCCTCTCTTTTTCGTTTACTATCATTATAAAAACATATAGTTTTGCACTTTAAAAAAAGATAGAACTAAAATATCAAAACAGAAGTTCCAATTTATTGAAATTAAAATCCCAATTTTCAAATAATAAATTATGCCTAAAATATCAACAAGAGTAGCTCAAGCTTACTCTTCTCCGATTAGAAAATTAACGCCTTTTTCAGATCAAGCCAAAGCGGATGGAAAAAAAGTATTTCACCTCAACATCGGCCAACCTGATTTGGAAACACCTCAAGTCGCTTTTGATAAAATCCGAAATATGGATCTTAAAATCTTAAAATACGGTCCTTCAAAAGGTGCACTCTCCTACCGAAAAAAATTAGTGGAATATTATCAACGATTCGATATTGAAGTTTCGGCAGAAGATATTTTAGTGACGACTGGAGCTTCTGAAGCAATTTTGTTTTTGGTACTGAGTTGCATGGACAAAGGTGATGAAGTAATTATCCCAGAACCATTTTATGCGAACTATATTGGTTTTGCCGAAATCGGAGATGTGGCGATCAAGCCAATTACTTCGAATATCGAAACTGGTTTTGCTTTGCCAAGTGCAGCTGATTTTGAAAAAATAATTACACCAAAAACAAAAGCAATATTAATTTGCAATCCAAATAACCCTACTGGATGTTTGTATTCCAAAGAAGCTTTGCAAGAGTTAGGTGCGTTGGTAAAAAAACATAACCTCTTTCTTTTTGTCGATGAAGTGTATCGAGAATTTTGCTATGATGGTTTGGATTTTTTCTCTGTTCTGAACTTGGAAGGTCTGGAAAATAATGTTGCCGTTGTCGATTCTATTTCCAAAAGATATTCCGCTTGTGGAGCAAGAATTGGAGCAATCATTTCTCGAAATGAAGAACTCGTCAATGCAATTACTAAACTCGGACAATTTAGATTATGTGCTCCGATGCTCGGACAAATTGTGGCTGAAGCAATTTTAGAAAATGATGGAAATTATTTGACTGAAGCACTTGCCGAATATGATCGTCGTCGAGAATTACTTTTCGAAAGATTAAGCAAAATTGAAGGCGTTACTTGTAATAAACCGGGGGGCGCATTTTATATTTTTGCCAAATTTCCGATTGATGATAGTGATAAATTCTGCCAATGGTTGTTGGAAAAATTCATTCACGAAAACCAGACGGTCATGCTTTCGCCAGGTGCAGGTTTTTATGCAACGGAAGGTTTGGGAAAACAGGAAATTCGAATTGCTTATGTTTTGAATTGTGATGATTTGAATCGGGCGATGGATTGTTTGGAAGTGGCGCTAAAGGAATATCAGACTTTACGAGTGGATCTACATCAGAATACAAAAAAAGACATATACACATAGTAAAGTAAGTCTTCATTCATAAAAAAATTCCCACTTATTAGCTGGGCCTCTCTCATTCTATTTACCAGGTAGAATTTTAGTGTGCATTATTATTCTCCCAAAGGAGTCATACTTTTTTTTAAAATCATAAACTTGATTACCTTCTTTATCATATTCAGAATGTACAGTATACCTTTCTACCTTTTGCGCATTTTTATTAAATTTTATTCCTTCTTCATAATCTAGTTCTCCGTCAATTCCATAAACTGTTTTTTTTATTAATTCGTTTTTATCCGAATATTCAAATTCTTTAAACCCTCGCATCTTACCATTTAAAATGGATGGATAATATTCTTCTCGAACTAGATTTCCGTTTTCTGAATATATAAATAAAGTGGAATCTGCATATTCATTTCCCCTATAAAGTTGACCTTTCATTCTTTTACCAAAAGAGTCATATGTATATTTCGAAAAACTGAGTTTATAGAAATTATTATCCCTCCATACAAAATATTGTTTTTCGATAATATTGCCTCCCTCATCATAAATGTAATATGAAGAATCCCTGGAATACAATTTTCCATAATCCCAAAATTCTCGGAAGATTATGTTGCCATAACTATCATATCTTTTTTCATTATAATTAGAATAAGATCTAATTGATCTACTTCCATCAAATACTTCGCAAAAAAATTCAATTCCTTCATCATCGTATTTCTTTATTATTTTTCCTGATCTCATCATTGAATATATTCGAATTATATTTAATGTGATTAGTTGCTTTTTGGAGAGCCTTCCTAAATATTATTAACTCCCTTAATATTCCATCTTCATTTACAAAATATTTTTTCCATTTTAATTTACCGTATTTAAACAAAGATTGCTTTATAGTATCCTTGATATATTTAATTTGCTGTTCTTCAATTACTATGGAATTTGCTCCTTCTATTTTTTCAGAAATTACTCGATTTGCTGAATCATAATCATATCTAATTAGTAATTTTTCTTCCGTTCTTTTTTGAAGGTTTTGGATTTCAATTTCATCTACTAAATCATTCTCTCTATATTTAAAAAACTTCTTCCAAATTAATGTATCCTCTTTCCATCTTTGTTCGCTTTCTAAATTTCCAAGACTGTAAAAATTAATTATACTTTTAAAGTCAGGTAGATTGTACATTTCAGAACCAAAATCATGTCTAATTACTTTTGTCACTTCACCTTTTTTTACCAAAAAATTATAATCCCATTTTTCTAACTTTTTTAGCTGCCACCATAAGGGTTAGCCTTTTTTCTCATCCAATGGATAAATACCAAAGTCATAAAGAAAATCTGGTTTTTCTTTATGATTAGAAAAGTGCTTTGAGTAATTATAAGGAAACTGCGCAAAAAGAAAATTCGAAATAAAACAAAATAAGGCAAGAGAGAGAATGCGTTTTTTCTATTTAATAATTTTATATTTTTTTAAAACTAAACACTTCCAAATATAGAAAACAACATAATCAAAAACAATTTTATTTCTAAAATCTTATCTTCGCCCATCATTTCACTAAAAAAACATTTTACCAAAAAATGAAATACCGTAAAGAAAAAGACAGCATCGGAATCGTCAAAGTCCCTGCCGACAAATATTGGGCAGCACAAACGCAACGTTCCATAGAGAATTTTAAAATAGGTGGTCAAAAAATGCCAATCGAAATAGTTCGTGCATTTGGTATCTTGAAAAAAGCTGCTGCCAATACAAATGCAACTCTTGGAGTTTTGCCGAAGGCAAAAGCAAAATTGATTGGCAAAGTTTGCGATGAAATTTTAGCAGGGAAATTAGATGACCAATTTCCATTGGTCGTTTGGCAAACTGGTTCGGGAACACAATCCAACATGAATGTCAATGAAGTTGTGGCGAATCGAGGACATGTTTTGAATGGAGGAAAATTGATGGATGAAAAAAAATATTTGCATCCAAATGATGATGTAAATAAATCTCAATCCTCAAATGATACTTTCCCAACTGCAATGCACATTGCAGCATACAAGGTTTTAGTAGAAAATACAATTCCGGGAATTGAAACTTTGCGAAATACTTTAAATGCCAAAGCAAAAGAATATAAAAAAGTAGTTAAAATTGGTCGAACACATTTCATGGATGCAACACCTGTGACTGTTGGACAAGAATTGTCAGGTTATGTTTCGCAGCTTGATCATGGAATTGCTGCCATCAAAAATACGTTAAAACATTTATCCGAATTAGCATTAGGTGGAACTGCAGTTGGAACTGGATTGAATACACCAAAAGGATATTCAAGACATGTTGCGGGAGAAATTGCAAGGTTAACTGGACTTCCATTCATTACTGCTAAAAATAAATTTGAAGCACTTGCCGCTCACGACGCTATCGTCGAATCACATGGCGCTTTGAAAACAGTTGCTGTTTCTTTGATGAAAATCGGAAATGATATTCGAATGTTGGCTTCTGGTCCACGATGTGGAATTGGCGAGTTAATTATCCCCGCGAATGAGCCTGGTTCTTCTATCATGCCTGGAAAAGTTAACCCAACTCAATCAGAAGCACTTACGATGGCAATGGCTCAAGTTATTGGAAATGATGTGGCAATTAATGTAGGAGGAATGACTGGACATTTTGAACTAAATGTTTTTAAACCAATGATGATTTTCAATTTCCTTTTCTCAGCAAGATTAATTGGTGATGCTTGTCGTAGTTTTGACGAAAACTGTGCTCAAGGAATCGTTCCAAATTATCAGCGAATAGAAGAAAATTTACATAATTCATTGATGCTAGTAACTGCTTTGAATACTCACATCGGTTACGACAAAGCATCAACAATTGCGAAAAAAGCGTACAAAGAAGGAAAAACACTTAAAGCAGCTGCTTTGAAATTGGGATATTTAACAGAGAAAGATTTTGACGCTTGGGTAAGACCTGAGAATATGATTTAAATAAAACGATTTTTAAAAGTCGTTTCTCCATAAAATAAACAGAGCTTCTTCATTAATTTGAAGTAGCTCTGTTTTTATTTTTCAAAAAAATATGCCGTCAGCAGAGACAATGTCACACACCTTACTAAAAAAAACTCTAGCTGATAAAACTAAAAAGAGTAAAAAATTTCCTTTCCATATTTATAAAACGAATAAAAATTCTCCTATTTTTGGCGGACTGATATGAAAAAATTTTCTTAATAAAATCAATTAGAAAAATGAACTTACCTGAGAATTTAAAATACACCAAAGAGCATGAGTGGATTCGGTTGGAGGAAGATGGCACAGCATATATAGGTATAACCGATTATGCACAAGGCGAATTAGGAGAAATCGTTTATATTGAGGTAGATACAGTAGGTGATACCGTTGACGCTGATGATATTTTTGGAACTGTTGAAGCAGTAAAAACAACTTCTGAATTATTTATGCCAATCAATGGTGAAATTTTAGAATTCAATGCAGAACTTGATGAATCGGAAGGAGATAATCCTGGACTACTAAACTCTGCTCCTTATGGCAAAGGCTGGATCGTAAAAATTAAAGTTTCAGATCCTGAACAAGTAAAGGAACTTTTAAGTGCAGCAGACTACAAAGGATTAATAAGTTAGATAATATCTTCACAATTTTTGGCTGTTTATTTTTTTAAAAAGAGTAGACAGCACACACCAAAACTGTTTCTAATTACATCCTATATAGTAAATCAACCAAAAGAGGATTGAATGTTAAGAAAATTAATTCCAGCTATACTTTGGGCAATTCTGATTTTATACTTTTCTACAAAAGGTAAAATAAATTTACCAGATTCATGGGGAAATTTATTATCTATGGACAAGATTGGCCATTTCGGGATTTATGGAATCTTTACCTTTTTATTACTCAGAGGGTTGATTTTCCCGTTTTCTAAGTGGAAAGAGAAAGGAGTACAGATTGCATTAAGCATTAGCATTCTGTATGGAATTGGACTAGAAGTAATACAATATGCCTTTTTCCCTGGAAGATATTTTGAATTTTTAGATATAATTGCTAATATTATCGGTTCATTTATTGGACTACTTTTTTTTAATTTTTTAATGAAAAAACATGAATAATTTTTTGCTATTCGTTGACCTTTCAATACCGGGACTTACACTTTCGTATATTCTTCTTGGTTTGATTGCGATTCTAATCGTAGCTATCACTCTGGTGAGAACCCAGATGTCAAAAAATGCTACCTCAGGAGAGTTGACTGCAAAATTTGCAGATAAACCTAAAAAATCTCCCCTTGATGGAAGAAATAAATACGCGCCTGTAGATGTTCTACGAAAAAGCGGTACTATTTTTAATATCGGTTTAATTACTTCTCTTACACTAACTGTTTTGGCATTTAGTTGGACAAGTTTCCCAGATGAGATTTTTATTCCGGATGATGCAATGGAGATAGATGAAGATATTGAACAAGAGCCACCTCGAACGGCTGAACCACCACCACCACCTCCTCCTCCTCCCCCTCCAGTAATTGAAGAAGTTCCTGAGGAAGAAATCTTGGAAGAAGAAGAACCAGTTTTTTTAGATCAAAGTATTGATGAAGATGAAATACTTGACGTTCCGGATGAACAGCCTGTGGAGGAAGAACCTGAAGTAGAAGAAGTTGTGGAGGAACCCGAAGAAGAAAAAATCTTTAAGGTAGTAGAAGATATGCCTCGTTTCCCTGGCTGTGAAGGTCAAGGAAAAAGTAAAAAAGAATTGAAAGAATGTTCCGATGCTGAGATGTTGAAATTCATCTATAGCAATATCAAATATCCTGCTGTTGCTCGTGAAAACGGAATCGAAGGTAGAGCTATTCTAAAGTTTATGGTTGACCAACAAGGAAATGTGAGTAAAGTACAAGTTCTTAGAGATCCAGGTGGAGGGACAGGTAAAGAAGCAGAACGCGTAGTGAACTTGATGAATGGTATGGGACAAAAATGGGTTCCAGGGAAGCAAAGAGGAAAACCAGTAAAAGTTTGGTTTACTCTTCCGGTAAGTTTCAAACTTCAAGGATAATTATTTTACAGATTATACAAAAAACGGTTGTTCCGAATATTTCGGAGCAACCGTTTTTCGTTTATTTTGTATTCTTTAATAAAAAAAAATTAAACTTTGATTAATATCTAAAACGGATCAGTGTTATGAAAATTTAATAATGGCAACTTTTCTGTAACCTAAGCGTTTTTATAAATATAAAATGGTTCAAAAAAAATTACCGAAATGCGGATATTACTAATTATACTTTTAGCTTTTTCTTATCCCTTATTAGCTCAAGGCCAGCCACGGAATAATGATTCTAAATTAGCTCAGCAATATTTTGCTGATGGAGAATTTGAGAAAGCTAGTGTTTTGTATAAAAGATTATTTAGTAAAAATAACAGAAATGATTATTACCTCAATCGATTCATGGACTGCATGTTATCCCTTGAGAAGTATTCAGAAGCTGAAAAAGTAATCAAAAAACAACTCAAGAAAAACCCAAAACAAGTTCAACTTTATGTTACATATGGGAATATTTATGAGAGACAATATAAAGATTATGAGGCCGTCGAACAATATGAAAAAGCAATAAAAAAAATGCCTGCTGACCGATTCTCTATTACTCGACTCGCCAACGCTTTTATCAATCTAACAAAATACGAGCTCGCAATTCAAACTTACGAGAAGGGGGCAAATATATTAAAAGATCAAAATATATTTGCCTATAACCTAGGTGATTTGTATCGTCGAAAAGGAGATACCGAAAAAATGATTTTGAATTATCTTAATAGTCTAGCTCATAATCCAAACCGATTAAATTCGATGAAAACACTTTTTCAACGCTACCTAAGTGAGGATGACTTTTTGGAATTACAAACACAACTGTACACAAGAATTCAAGATAACGATGAGGTCGTCGCTTACCCTGAATTATTGACTTGGGTTTTCATTCAAAAGAAAGATTATAAAAATGCTTTACGTCAAGTAAAGGCCTTAGATCGAAGATTAAAAGAAAATGGAGGACGAATTTATCGCCTTGCAGAAATTGCAGCCAATGATAAAGATTATGATGCAGCCATTGTTGCTTACAACTATATTGTTAGAGAAAAAGGAAAAATGTCAAGCTATTATATTGAATCAAAAAGAGAATCTTTAACATGCAAACGAAAAAAATTAGTTGAAGGATTTGACTATACTGACCAAGACCTAAAGACTTTAGAAGCAGAGTATCAATTTTTTTTAAATGAGTTTGGAAAAAGAAAATCGACAGCCTCTATTGTAGCAGAATTAGCTGATTTAGAAGCATTTTATTTAAATGACTTGGACAAAGCTATATTCTTATTACAAGAAATGATTGAATACAGAGGATTGAACAGATATATTTTGGCTAAAGGAAAACTGAGCTTAGCTGATTTTTACTTGATGAAAGGAGAAGTATGGGAATCTACATTGCTATACTCTCAAGTGGACAAGGAATTTAAAGATGATATACTAGGTCATGAAGCCCGTTTTCGAAATGCCAAACTTTCCTACTATTCAGGCGACTACCAATGGGCCCAAGCACAGTTCGATATTTTAAAAGCATCTACTTCGAAATTAATTGCAAATGATGCTTTAGATTTATCCATCTTTATCATGGACAATTTAGGATTGGACACGATTGCTACTCCAATTATGATGTATTCTAATGCGGAATTATTGGTTTTCCAAAATCGTTTTGAGGATGCTTTTATAAAACTAGACTCTCTGCAAACTATGTTCCCTGGACATACTTTACAGGATGATATGCTTTATCTAGAAGCTAATATTTTGGTGAAAAAACGAGAATATCAAAAAGCAGAAACTATTTATCAAAAAATAATTAATGAACATCTCGAGGAGATTCGAGCTGATAATGCCATGTTTGAGTTGGCTAACTTATATGAAAATCAATTAAATAATTTAGAAAAAGCTCAAGCTTTATACGAACGAATTTTTATTGACTTCTCAGGTAGCACCTTTGCTGTAGAATCCCGGAAAAGGTTTAGGAAACTGAGAGGTGATACGATCCAGTAATATATATTTTTGAAAAATTATATTTTAAATAATGGCGCAGAAGTTGGTACTTTTGCGCCATTATCTTTACAAAATTGAATGATGAAAAAAATATTTTACAACGTAACAATAGTAATCGAACATGCTGCTCACGACGAATGGCTTAAATGGATGACTGAAGTTCATGTTCCTGACATTATGAACACAGGAATATTCCTAGAAAGTAAAATTTGTCGATTATTAGGGAATGACGAAACGGATGGCTTAACTTATTCTTTTCAATATACAGCTCCCAACATGGAAACCTTTCAGAAATATCAAGAGCACTTTTCGCCTGCATTACAAAAAGATCACACCGATCGGTATCAAGGGAAGTATATTGCCTTTCGCTCGCTAATGGAAATCAAGGAAGAGTTTTAAATCAAAAAAGAGCTATCAGGTTTAAAAATCTGATAGCTCTTTTAAATATCTAATTCTCCATGTATTCCACTAAGCTCTAAACATCCACTTTCCTAATTCTTTGAAAGTTACTTTCTTTCCATACATCAAAATTCCGACACGATATATTCTGGCAGAAAGCCAAACGAAAAATATACACGTCGCTATTAAAACAATTACCGACACTGCAATTTGCCAAGCAGGCGGGGAAAACGCTAATCTTGATGGCATCACAATCGGAGAGAATAATGGAAATATTGATGACCAAACAGCTAAGCTACTATTAGGTGATTTTACAGCTACCATCATGATATATAAAGCAAGTACAACTGGAATCGTAATTGGAATAGTCAACGCTTGACCTTCTCCTAAATCATCTCCCATTGCCGAACCAACTGCTGCAAACATAGAAGCGTATAAAAAATACCCCCCCAGAAAGTAAAGAACAAAAAGAGGAGCTATTAACCACCAATTTTGAGATTGTAACTCAGCAATTACTTGAGCAGCATAAAACTGTATATCATCAGGATCCATTCCTCCCCCTCCTGACATTCCTGCAGCTCCTTCATTCATCGCCTCAGGATCAAAACCAAAAATCAACTGAACAGAAATGCTAATGATTGGAATTAAAATTGCCCAAATTGCTACTTGCGTCAACCCTACTCCGCCGACTCCAATAATTTTTCCCATCATCAATTGAAATGGCTTTACTGACGAGATCATTACTTCCACAATTCGATTTACCTTCTCTTCCATCACCGAACGCATCACCATCATTCCGTAAATAAATACAGTTATATACATTATAAATCCCATAAATCCTCCTAATGCTGCACCAACACCAGCCTTCATTGAAGTATCCTTCTCCTCATTCAAAAGAGATCTTGGACTTAAACTAATATCTCCTTCCAAAGCCTCCAATTCTTTTTTATCTAACCCTAACTCTTTGATTTTATATTCCCTAAAAAATCGACCTAGGCTTTTTTCTATTTTCAATTTAGAATCTATATCCAACTCATTTTCGGAATAAAAATAATTAATCTCAATACTTTTATCATATAAATTCTTTACCACAGGAATCGCAATCACTCCCGAATACTTTTCATCCTCCACATCTTTTTTCAACCCCTCTAAATCTTTCTGAGGTTTTGTAAAAGTAATTGATTTTGTATTTGGAAGTTTTGATACGCTTAATACATTACCTGGATCACTTATCGCAATTTGTTTCACATCTCCATCCTCGTAAGAAAAAATAAAACCAACTACAATAAAAAATAATCCAAATGCTAAAGGAGTAAGTATCGTCGCAAGAATAAATGATCTCTTTTTCACTCGAGTCAAATATTCACGTTGTATAATGAGCCAAAGTTTATCCATACTTAAATTGTTGTATTTTTGTGATTAGAAGATGCTACTTTTCTTATAAAAATTTCATTCAAAGTAGGTAGAATTTCATTGAAAGAATGGACTTGCACATTATTTTGAAGCAAGTGACGAAGCAATGCATTTGAATCATCCTCCTCTTTTAATTGAACCGTAATAGAATGCCCTTCTTGGTTAATAATTTTTGTTTGAGCAAAAGCTTCCATTGGAAGAGCTCCATCAAAATCAATTTTAAACAAATTTTCCTTATACTGGTTTTTAACATCCTTCACTGAACCTTCAAGAACATTTTTCCCTTGATTGATCAAAACCATAAATTCACACACTTCTTCCACCTGTTCCATTCTATGTGTCGAGAAAATTATACTCGTTCCATTCTTATGTAATTCATCTATTTCATCCTTTATCAAATTAGTATTAATCGGATCCAAACCTGAAAATGGTTCATCTAATATTAGTAACCCTGGTCGATGAACAACCGTTGAAATAAATTGAATTTTTTGCTGCATTCCTTTCGACAATTCTTCCACTTTTTTACCCCACCAATCTTCGATTTCAAATTTTTCAAACCATGATTTAATTTCTCTTAAGGCGTCAGTTTTAGATAAACCTTTAAGCCGTGCTAAATAAACGAGGTGGTCACCCACTTTCATTTTTTTATACAGTCCACGTTCCTCCGGCATATAGCCAATTTTGGAAGGATGATTTTGGTTTAATTTTTCCCCATTATAAAGTACCACTCCGCTATCAGCCTGAGTGATCGTAGTAATAATTCTAATAAGGGAAGTTTTACCTGCTCCATTAGGACCTAGCATTCCAAACACACAGCCTTTAGGCATGTTAAAGCTTACCCCATCAACAGCAACATGTTTGTCGTAAGTTTTTCTTACGTTTTCTAAACTAAGAATATTCATAAATTTATCTGATCAGTTGGTTTTAAACAAATACGTTTAATAATGTGAAAATATTTTGAGCTAATTGTTTATAATTTATAATTCCAATAATATAAATTTAATCTCGAAAAGTAAATTAAATTCTATAAGTGATTTCTTTTTTCGGATAAAAAAATGGAATTTCAGTTAAATTATGTAAACTTTTTTATCCAAGCCGAAAGATAAACATATAATTTAATACCAAATATTTTGTCAAAAAAAGTAAAAGACCACTGGTTTATAATAGTGAACCCAAAAGCCAATGGAGGTCGCTTGGAAAAAGAATGGGAGCACATTAAACAATGTTTAAATTATAATCATATTAATTTCTTTATAAAAAAAACTACTCACCCAAATCACGCAACTGAACTTACCAAAGATGCTATCGAAAATGGTTATAAAAAAATAATCGCAGTCGGTGGTGATGGAACTGGCAACGAAGTTGCCAATGGAATTTTGCAACAAAAAATAATCCCCTCCTCTGAAATCACATTTGCGCTTTTACCTGTGGGAACTGGAAATGATTGGATCAAAACACACAAAATCCCCAAACATTTAGAGAAATGGATTAAAATGTTGAAAAATGAAAAAACCACTTTCCAAGATGTTGGTTTGGTTCAGTGTTTTTTAAATCAAAAAAAAATAGAACGTTATTTTATTAATGTAGCAGGTATGGCCTATGATGCTTTTGGGGTTCAACTTTCAGAGGGTAAAAATTGGCGTTTTCCAAAAATTCAATACTTATTCCACGCACTTAGCGGATTATTTAAATATAAAATTCATCGAGCAAAATTGATCTTTGATGAACAGAAAATTATCGATTACTTTTATATCATCAATGTTGGGATTTGCAAATATTCAGGTGGTGGAATGCAATTAGTTCCACATGCCGTACCTAATGATGGAAACTTTGCATTAACTTTCGTCAGGAAAATTTCTAAACTTGACGTTATTTTAAATTCTTATCGCTTCTACAATTCATCTCTCCTAGAACATTCGAAGGTGGAAGGATCTTTAACCAAAAAAATAAGAGTAGAGACTATGGATGATGAACCAACAGGCGTAGAAGTAGATGGTGAATATATAGGGGAATCACCTGTTGAATTCTCTATTTTACCAAAAGCACTGAAGATAATAATTAAATAGAAGCGACTCCAAGCAGATGCATTTAGCGAATTTTCACATAAATTTGAAAGATTTGATTGTTATTCATCTAAAATACCTCAAAAAACTAGTCAAATCGTTTAATTTCTTTACCATTCCCTAAATTTCTAAATATTCAAATAATAAAGAATTAACTCTCTCCTAAAAATCCTTATCTTTGCGCCGCTTTTTTAACCTGCCATCAAAACAATATTGATGGTAAAAAATTAAAATTAAATGGCAAATACATCAGAAATCAGAAACGGATTATGTATTGAACACAGTAACGACATTTATACCGTCGTTGAGTTTCTTCATGTAAAACCGGGGAAAGGACCTGCATTTGTTCGAACCAAATTAAAAAGTTTGACAAATGGAAAAGTAGTAGATAACACTTGGCCTTCAAGTCATAAAATTACTATCGTTAGAGTAGAAAGAAGGCACTACCAGTTTTTGTACATGGATGATATGGGTTACAACTTCATGGATAATGAAACTTATGAACAGATTAGTATCCAAGAAGACATGTTATCTAATCCTAAATTATTGAAAGAAGGTAGTTCTGTAGAGATGCTTTTTCATGCTGAAAAAGAAATAGCATTAACTATAGAGATGCCTCAATATATTGTTTTGGAAGTAACTCAAACCGAGCCAGGACTCAAAGGAAATACTGCAACAAATGCTACCAAACCTGCAACTGTTGAGACTGGTGCAGAAATAAGAGTACCCCTTTTTATAAGCGAAGGTGAAAAAATAAAGATTGATACTCGCACAGCATCTTATGTAGAAAGAGCAAAAGGATAAAAAGGAATTAAATCCTTAAAATTTTCGATTTTAAAAATTTTAGCTAACTTAGTTGCTACTTGATTATCAGTCTAAAAAAATATAAACAGATTACTAGTAATAACTAAACAGGCATCAACACGAACGTACAACAATAGAAAAAATCATGAAATTTAGTGAAATTCAGGAGCTAGTCAAGCTCATCAATAAATCAAATCTTACAGAATTCAAATTAAAAGAAGGTGACTTTGAGATTTCTATCCGTACCAAAAATTATGGAAAAGTACGGGCTAAGGATATTCAAGCTTTACAATCATCAGTTCCACAAGTAGTTTCAGTTCCAGCTCCAATGCAAGCTATGGCAGCAGCTCCTGCACCAGTTGCAGCCGCACCTGCACCTATTCCTGCTGAAGCTCCAGCAAGTGAAAATAAAAATACTCTTTTGATCAAATCCCCAATCGTAGGTACTTTTTATCGATCTGCCGGACCAGATAAAGAAAACTATGTTGGAATTGGATCAATCGTAGAAGTGGGAACGGTAGTTTGCATAGTTGAAGCTATGAAACTATTCAACGAAATTGAATCAGAAGTAAGTGGTAAAATTGTTAAAATATTAGTTGACAACGAATCACCTGTTCAATACGATCAACCCTTATTTGAAGTAGAACCTATTTAGTCTAATCAATGATTTTTGGAAACGAGACCTTGAGTAAATGAAATTGAAAATTTACTCATTCAATCGTTTTGCATTTAATCATCTTATCCAAAAATAGTATGTTTAAAAAAATACTCATCGCCAATCGGGGAGAAATTGCCTTGCGAGTAATTAGAACTTGCAAGGAAATGGGAATCAAAACCGTTGCAGTTTACTCTACCGCAGATAAAGATAGTCTTCATGTAAGATTTGCCGACGAAGCAGTCTGTATCGGGCCAGCATCTTCAGCTGAATCTTACTTAAGTATTCCTAAAATTATGGCTGCTGTTGAAATCACCAATGCCGATGCTTTACATCCTGGCTATGGATTCTTGGCAGAAAATGCTGATTTTGCTGAAGTATGTGCAGAATATGGTATCAAATTTATAGGACCAACTCCAGAGCACATCAGAAAAATGGGAGATAAGATTACTGCTAAAGAAACAATGATTAAGGCAGGAGTACCTGTGGTACCAGGTTCTGGTGGTTTATTAAAAGATTTAAAATCTGGCTTAAAAGAAGCAAAAGATATTGGCTACCCTATTATCCTAAAAGCAACAGCTGGTGGCGGTGGAAAAGGTATGAGAATAGTTTGGAAACCAGACGATTTTCAAGAAGCATGGGATCAAGCTAAGCAAGAAGCAAAAGCATCATTTACTAATGATGGTATTTATATCGAAAAATTTATTGAAGAACCTCGTCATATCGAAATCCAAATCGCTTCTGATCAAACTGGTAAAGCTTGTCACCTATCAGAAAGAGATTGTTCGATTCAACGACGTCATCAAAAATTAGTTGAAGAAGCTCCTTCCCCATTTTTAACTAAGGCTCTTCGTAAAAAAATGGGAGATTCTGCCATCCTAGCAGCTGAATTCATTGGCTACGAAGGTGTAGGAACAGTAGAATTTTTAGTGGATAAACACAAAAATTTCTACTTCATGGAAATGAATACTCGTATCCAAGTAGAACATACCGTTACTGAAGAGGTAATCGATCATGATCTGATCAAAGAACAAATCAAACTTGCTGCAGGCCATCCAATTTCTGGAAAGAATTATTTACCTACAATGCATGCCATTGAATGTAGAATCAATGCCGAAGATGTTTTCAAGAACTTTCGTCCTTCTCCTGGAAAGATTACCTCTTTTCATAGTGCAAAAGGCCATGGGGTTCGAGTAGACACACATGTTTATGCAGGTTATGAAATCCCACCTTTTTATGATTCGATGATTGCCAAATTGATTTGTCGAGCACAAACTAGAGAGGAATGCATCAAAAAAATGAAAAGAGCTTTGGACGAATTTATCGTAGAGGGCATCAAAACGACGATTCCATTTCATCAACAATTAATGGATGATGAAACTTTTAAATCAGGAAAATTCCATACAGGATTTATAGATACTTTTGATTTAAAAGACCCTAAATAAACGATTCTAAATATATTAAAAATAAAAAAGTGGAGTTATCGATTAATTTTGATACCTCCACTTTTCTATTATGACCTGATCTTTATTAATTACTTCTTAATGAAATTTATTTATCTTTTACAAAGTATAACAAATTTTCAACGTAAAATATAAATGCGAAGAAATGAATTTATTGAAATCAGGTTTTAAACAGGATTAGCAAGTGGAAGGATTCCTTATAGCCAACTTTATTCAACAAGTGGTATCGGTCGAGGGTTTCAATTTTTAGAATTTAAAAATACCTTTCAAACAATGGATATTTACGAATTTTTATCTGACCGGTTTATTCATCTATTCTTGGAACATAATTTTGAGACACTTCTTTTTTAATATAAAAATTTCAAACCAGAACTCTCCATTGTACAAAACATCGGCTTTGGCTCACTCAAAATTTCAGAAATACACAAAAATATTGAATTTAAAACAATGGAAAGAGGCTTTTTCGAAAGTGGATTACGAATTGACAATTTGATTCGATTTAATTATTTCAATATCATGCTTGTAGGACTAGGAGGAGGTATTTATTATAGATATGGAAATTATGCTTTTTCAACTTTTAACGAAAACTCAGCTTATCGATTACGACTAAAATTTTCTTTTTAGCATAGTGGTTTATTTTTCTAGCCTAAAAATGAATCAACTGTGAGATTTAGGTCAGCTAAAATAGACCATCATATCGCAATATACTATCCTCATTTAAACCTTATTTTCTATTTAAACCTTTATATATTTGTCTTTCAAATTAAATGTAAAAGAATTAACGATGAAGAAAATTTTAAATATTGGGTTGATACTTTTTCTAGGTATTTTTTTAACACAAAATATCCATGCTCAATCGCCAAAAAAGTTAACCTCAGGCAACATTCATGAAAAGATTCAAAAACTTCAAGTTCTTGGAAGTGTTCTTTATGTAGCGGCTCATCCTGATGATGAGAACACTCGAATGATTGCTTACCTATCTAATGAACTTAAAATGAATACAGCATACCTTTCATTGACGAGAGGCGATGGTGGTCAAAATTTGATAGGTCCCGAAATTCGTGAATTGCTTGGTGTCATAAGAACTGAAGAGCTTTTAGCAGCTAGACGCGTAGATGGAGGAAAACAAATGTTCAGTAGAGCAAACGATTTTGGTTATTCCAAAAAGCCAGATGAGACGTTGAAAATATGGGAACAAGATGAAGTAGTTGCTGATGTAGTTTGGGCAATTCGAAAATTTCAACCTGACGTGGTAATTAATCGTTTCTCACATGATTCAGGAAGACGAACACATGGCCATCATACTTCTTCAGCAGTTCTCTCACATAAAGCCTTCGATTTAGTCGGCGATAAAACTAAATTTCCTGAGCAATTAAAATACGTAAAACCTTGGCAACCTCAACGATTATTTATGAATACCTCTTGGTGGTTTTATGGTAGTCGTGAAAAATTTGCAGCAGCAGATAAGTCCAAGATGGTGGGTGTTGACGCAGGTGTTTATTATCCAATCAAAGGGAAATCAAATAATGAAATTGCAGCTGAAAGTCGAAGTATGCACAAATGCCAGGGTATGGGTTCTACTCCTTCACGTGGTGCACAAATGGAATATTTAGAATTACTCAAAGGCGATATGCCTAAAAATAAAGAAGACATTTTTGATGGAATCAATACTTCCTGGACTCGAATAAAGGGAGGAAAGGCAATTGGGCTGTTATTGGAACAAGTAGACCGTAATTTTAATTACGGAAACCCTGCAGCAAGTTTACCTCTGCTAACCGAAGCCTATAAAATGATCTCAAATTTACCTGAAAGCTATTACAAAAATATAAAACTTGAAGAACTAAAAGATATCATCATTGGTTCAATGGGCTTATTTGTAGAGGCAAAAGCAAATGATTATTCAGCTACTCCAGGCGAAAAAGTTGAGTTAAATATGGAGATTATTAATCGTTCTTCTGCCAATGTAGAATTATTAAGTGTAAATTATTTACCAACCGAATTAGATTCTACTCTAAATTTAAAACTAGAAGGGAACCAAACTTATAAGTTTTCTAAAAAATTAAATTTACCAAATGACATGCCTTTGACTGGGCCATATTGGTTAACTAAGAAAGCAAGTTTGGGAATGTACTCTGTTGACAACCAAGAACTTAGAGGTTTACCTAATACTCCTCGTAATTTCAAAGTTCGATTTAATTTGAACATAGAAGGTCTTCCATTATTCATTGAAAAAGAAATAATTTACAAAAAAACAGATCCTGTTAAAGGCGAAGTGTACAGACCCTTTGAGGTAACGATTCCGATCTTTGCTAACCTAACTGAAAAAGTTTTTGTTTTCTCTGATGACAAACCAAAAGAAGTGACTGTTTTATTGAAATCAGGAAAAACAGATGTTAAAGGAACTTTAGAATTATTTTCTGATATAAACTGGAAGGTAGAACCTGCCTTAGTTAATTTTGAATTAAACATGAAGGGTGAAGAACAATCTTTCACATTCAAACTCTATCCTCCCCAAAACCAAGAAGTAAATTTTATCTCTCCTTTGGTGAAAATTGGTGAAAAAATTTATACACAAGAATTAGTTTCTATTGAATACGATCATATTCCAACTCAAACGGTGGTAAAAAATTCTGAAGCTAAAGTAGTGAAAATTGATTTGAAAAAGGAAGGTCAAAATGTTGGATACATCATGGGAGCAGGTGATGAGATTCCGATCAATCTAGAACAAATTGGTTACAATGTAACGTTACTCAAAGACAAAGATATTACACCTTCTAATTTGGGTAAATTCGATGCAGTAATATTAGGAATACGTGCTTACAATACGATTGAACGAATCAGATTTTATCAAGATAAACTATTCGAATATGTTGAACAAGGAGGAACAATGATTGTGCAATACAACACAGGTCACCGATTAAAATTACCAAAAGAAAAAATTGCTCCGTACCCAATTAGTATTTCTAGAGGTCGAGTAGCTGTAGAAGAAGCTGAGATTCGAATCTTAAAACCAGATCATCATGTCATGAATTATCCTAATAAAATTACATCTAAAGATTTTGATGGATGGGTACAAGAACGTGGATTATATTTCCCAGACGAATGGGACGAAAATTTCGAAGCGATTCTTTCTTCAAATGATTCAAATGAACCTGCACTTGATGGAGGATTATTGATTACTAAATACGGAAAAGGATATTATGTTTACACAGGATATTCTTGGTTTAGAGAATTACCAGCTGGAGTTCCAGGAGCATATCGAATTTTTGCCAATATGATCTCATTAGGAAAAAGACCTTAATTATTAACTTTATTCCCAAGGTGGCTTTAAAGCAGGTCACATTGGGAATATGTCAACCAATAAAAAAGAATCTAACTCTCGTTAGATTCTCCTTAAGGTGTTGTTAAAAGTCGAGAAATCAGGGTAAAATACTTTTCTATTGAAGAAGAAAACAAAAGCTACTAATTCTCATTAGTAGCTTTTTTTAATGAAGAATAAATTCTTCATACACACGCCTTAGATAAATTCTTACATTTTGTTCTCATTCCGTATTTCATCTTGGACACTTAAAGAGACGTTGCATAAATGTCTAGCATATACGCACTACCTAGAATTCAAGAGAGGAATTCAATATTTACCCCATGTTGGCATCATAAGGCAAATTCAAAAATGTTTTCGAACAAAACAATGTCGTTGGTGCATAATAGTCTTTGTCCTAGTTTTAAGCTAATTACTGAACTGTTTATTTTTGAGATATAACTTTTTAAAGTATTCCTATATCGACATTTGTAATACCTCCTTTAATTTTTTTGTTTTCAGTTTTTGATAAAATTTTTAAATTCCTTGTAAAATGTTTAATTGGTTTTTTAAAGTCTTTTCTCATTTTTAATGGTTTTAAGTGGCTACTCCAACACTATAAAAGTGCAGCACTGACAATCATGAATCCTCTCTATATCTGATCATAACTAAATGATTGGAATATAGTTTGAAAATCTTCATCCTTTTAAATCTTATTTCCAAAAAAGTTGCTGAGATAATGCCAAAAAACCTGCAGCAAAATTAACGTGCCGAAATAACTAAAGTCAACAAATAATAGCTAATAAATTTAAAAACAACTATTTCTAATCGTCCTTAAATGTTGGTTCACAAATATACACGTCAAAATACATATAATTTTAGTCAATAAATAAATTATTATACCTTAGTTTAAATTAAAATACACTACACAGTAAAAATATAAATACTTGACAACCATATAGTTACCTTTAAAGAAATATCATTGAATTTCCATTTAAAAGATTTAATAAAAATAATAAAATGAAATATTTAAAAGATTTAATATCAATTGTGGGAAAGAATAAAGTAAAAAATATAGAAATAATTGGCAATGAATTATCTAAAGATCAAAAATTATACAAACTATATGATGGTATTTTGCAGCAAAAATTCAGCTCAGATACGCACGCCTGCAAAGAATTATATGGAACTAATGATCTAAATAAAGGCTACAGAAATATTAAATCCAGATTGGAAAAACGAGCAATAAATACTCTTTTTTTTATTGATCAAAACGCGTCATCTTATACTGATTTACAAAAAGCAAATTTAAGTTGCTATAAAAATTTAGCGGCAATTAAGATTATGGCTGAACATGGTGCTAGAAAAGCAAGCATAAAACTTTCTGAAAAAACTTTGAAAATTGCTTTAAAATTTGAAATCCATGATATTGCCATCAACTTGCTAAAAGATTTACGGACTTACTATGGAACACTTCTCGGGGATCAAAAAAGATTAAAAAGGTACAATCATATTTTCAAACACCTAAAGGAAGATCGAGACTATGAAGAACTAGCTAGAGAAATGTACGATAATTTAGCCAGTAATTTTGTTCAATCTAAAACCATTAAGCCATTTCACATAAAAATAGCTAAAACTTATGCTAAAGAATTAGAACCTTTATTAGAGAAATCAACTTATAGACAATTTCGTCTATTTGCTCACACTGTTCTGGTTTTACGTTTTCAAATGGAAAATGATCATATCGGAACAATCAAGGCTTGCAATCAAGCACTTCATTTTTTCCAAAATCAACCTCATCAATCAAAAACCCAAATCTTTAACTTTATATTTAAAAGATTAAGTAGCTACACTCAAATAAAAGAATATGAAGCAGCTGATTTAGACGCAAAATATTGCTTAACTCTTGTAAGTGAAGGAAGTGTAAATTGGTTTATTGTCAGTCAGTTTTACATTCTCCTTTTATTCCATTCAAAAAAAATACAAGAAGCGTTTAGTTTTTATAGAAAAGTAAGATTCATTCGTAAAAAGAAAAAATCAAATTTAGAAATAGGAAAAGAATTTTGGAATATTATCGAAGCATTTATTGATTACTTTATTCGAATTGGAGAAATTGAAATTCCAATTAATAAACGTAAACCAAGGTTTGATTCTAGATCATTTGTCAAAAGTTTACCTGCTTTTTCAAGAGATAAACGCGGAATGAACATTATGATTCTAGTTTTACAAATTTTATTTTTATTTGGCGAAAAGAAAGAAGATGAGGTAAATGAAAGAATGGAAGCTTTGAGAAACTATACCTCTCGATACCTCCGAAAAAACGATGATTTTAGAAGCAATTGCTTTATTAAAATGTTTTTGAAAATCCCAGAATCTAATTACAATCGAATCGCATTGGAGAGAAACACTAAAGATTTATTTAAGAAATTAAAAACCAAACCTCTAGAGGTTGCCAGTAAACCTATCGAAATGGAAATAATACCTTTTGAAATGCTTTGGAAAATGGTATTGGAATCATTAGACAGAAAATTAATGAGAGATAGAAAAGGAGCCAGATTGTTTTAATAAAAAACTTTTCCACACCTCCGAGAAATAGCTAATTGAACACCTTTATTAGTTTCCATTTTGATTATCTTGTGAAAACCTATAACAATACTTATACGTATTTTTTAATAAATAAAAAGACACTATGTCAGAATTCGTTCATCTTCATTGCCATACTCAATACTCTTTACTTGACGGAGCATCTTCCATCTCAGGAATGATGGATAAGGCTGCTGCAGATGGTCAGAAAGCCGTTGCCTTAACTGATCATGGTAATATGTTTGGGGCATTTAAATTTGTTGCTGAAGCTACTAAACGTAATATTAAACCAATCATAGGTTGTGAATTTTATCTCGTTGATGACCGACATAAAAAAGCCTTCTCGCGAGCAAAAGGAGAAAAAGATAAAAGATATCATCAATTACTTTTGGCCAAAAATAGAACAGGGTATGAGAACCTCTGTAAGCTTTGTTCATTGGGATACATGGAAGGTTTATACAGTAAATATCCTCGAATTGACAAAGAACTATTAGTTAAATATTCAGAGGGATTAATTGCTACAAGTTGTTGCATTGGAGCAGAACTGCCGCAAACTATTTTACGAGGAAAAGAGGATGAAGCTGAAGAATTATTAAAGTGGTGGCTTGATCTCTTTGGCGAAGATTACTATATCGAATTTCAACGACACGGTGGCTTAGAAAACATTGATGGTCTAGGTGTCAGTCAAGAGGATATCAACCAAACACTCCTCAGGCTTGCTAAAAAGTATAATGTAAAAACTATTGCCACTAATGATTCTCACTATGTAGAAGAAGAAGATTGGGCACCACACGATATTCTTTTATGCATCAATACAGCCAGTAGTGTGGCTAGTGAAAAACGATTTAAATTTCCAAGTTCTGACTTCTATTTCAAAACGCAAGATCAGATGAAAGTCTTGTTTAAAGACATACCTGAGGCAGTGGACAACACCATGGAAATTTATGATAAAGTCGAAACGCTTGAGCTAGCACGGGATGTACTTTTACCTAATTTCCCAATTCCAGAGGGCTACACTACACAAGATGATTTTCTTCGAGGATTGACCTACCAAGGTGCAAAAAAAAGATATGGAGACATCACACCAGCAATCAAAGAACGATTAGATTTTGAGTTGAGTGTCATCAAAGCATCAGGTTATCCTGGATACTTTTTGATTGTTCAAGATTTTACAACAACTGCTCGAGAGATGGGTGTGAGTGTTGGCCCAGGTCGAGGTTCGGCAGCAGGTTCGGCAGTTGCATATTGTATTGGAATTACAAATGTTGACCCGATTAAATATGATTTACTTTTTGAGCGTTTTCTTAATCCAGAACGGATTTCAATGCCCGATATTGATATTGATTTTGACGATGTAGGACGACAAAAAGTAATTGATTATGTGATTGATAAATATGGTCGAAACCAAGTAGCACAAATTATCACCTATGGTACAATGGCAGCCAAAAGTAGTATTCGAGATGTTGGAAGAGTTTTAGATGTGCCACTTTCAGAAGTAGATCGAGTTGCAAAAACTTTTCCTCTTCAACTTGGAGCAACGCTTAAAGGTGTTTTGGAAGATGGAGACATCAACAAAAAACTAAAGGGAAAAATGAATTCGGAAGATGTAGAAAAAGCCTACCAATTCCGGAAACTAGCTGAGCAACCTGACCACATTGGAAAAATGTTACAGACTGCCCGAAAGCTTGAGGGCTCAATCCGAAATACTGGAATTCATGCTTGTGGGGTTGTCATTACACCTGACGAGATCACTAAATATATCCCCGTTACAGTTGCCAAAGATTCTGATATGTTGGTCAGCCAATTTGATAATAGTGTAGCGGAAGATGCAGGGCTTTTAAAAATGGATTTCTTAGGTTTAAAAACTTTGACAATTATCAAGGATGCGATTGCGATGATCAAAGAAAATAAAGATCTTGACATTGATCCTGATGAAATTCCGCTTGAAGATGAGTTAACTTATAAGCTATTCCAACGAGGTGATACAATTGGAGTATTTCAGTATGAGTCAAGTGGAATGCAAAAATATTTACGTGATTTAGTCCCGACAAAATTTGAGGATTTAATTGCAATGAATGCTTTGTATCGTCCTGGTCCATTGGCTTACATTCCCTCTTTCGTTTTACGAAAACACGGAAAAGAACCAATCAAATATGACCTCGCTGACATGAAAGAATATTTGGAGGAAACATATGGAATTACAGTTTATCAGGAGCAAGTGATGTTACTCTCGCAAAAACTAGCCGATTTTACCAAAGGTGAAGCCGATATGTTACGTAAAGCGATGGGTAAAAAAAAGAAGAAGTTAATTGATGAAATGTGGCCTAAGTTTTTGGAAGGTTGTAAAAAGAATGGGCACGATGAAACCATTGTTAAAAAAGTATGGACAGATTGGGAAGCTTTCGCCTCATATGCATTTAACAAATCGCACTCTACTTGTTATGCTTTAGTTGCATTTCAAACCGCTTATTTAAAAGCACACCACCCTGCTGAATTTATGGCTTCAGTTTTAACGCATAATAAAAATGATATTTCAAAGCTTACTTTCTTTTTACGAGAGTGTAAAAGAATGGGAATTGATGTTCTCAGTCCTGATGTGAATGAAAGTGCAGCAGACTTTTCTGTCAATAAAAAAGGTCAAATTCGATTTGGTTTAACTGCGTTAAAAGGAGTTGGATCAGGTCCTGTTAGTGCAGTTTTAGAACAAAGAGCAACTGGTGTTCCATTCAAAGATGTTTTTGATATGATGCGCCGATTGGATTTAAGTTCCTTTAATAAAAGATGTTTGGACAGTTTAGTCTTAGGTGGTGGTTTAGATTGTTTTGACATGGCACGTTGGGTTTATTATGCTCCCTCGGAAAAATACGATACGTTTATCGAACATCTATTACGTTATGGCAATGCTTATCAAGCTCAAAAAGCACAGTCTTTGAATTCGCTATTTGGAGACTCTGAAGATATCTTAAGTCCTGAACCAAAAATACCTCAAGCTCGTGAATGGAGCTTAATTGAAAAATTAACAAAGGAAAAAGAGGTAACTGGAATTTATATTTCTGGCCATCCTTTAGATGATTATAAATTAGAAATAGAAAACTATACGACCTGTACTTTGGAAGATTTAGAAAATCATAAAGGTGGAAATCTTAATCTCGCAGGTGTAGTTATAGCAGCTAACAATAGAATTGATAAAAAAGGAAATGGTTACGGATTTTTTACAATTCAAGATTACAACAGCTCTTTGGAATTAGCATTATGGCGAGATGATTATAATGATTATGCTGCTCGAATGAAGCCAGGTGAAGTTGTTTTTATCAAAGGAAAATACGAATACAATAATTACCGTGAAGAATATCAGTTCAAAGTTCAAGAGATTCAGCAATTGGCTGCCATTGGATTAAAAATGACAGAATCAATTACTTTGAAATTACATGTTCAAAAAATAACAGACGACTTAATTGATGAAATAGAAGATATTTGTAAACACAGCAAAGGTAAACTTCCTCTAAAAATTGAAGTAATTGAACCTGATAACCAGATAAAATTAAGATTTCGTTCTGTTAGTCGAAAAGTTAATGTAGACGGAGAGATGATTGCAAAATTGGAGCGAATTGGAGTCAAATATAAACTGAATGCATAGCTTGACTTTTCTAAATCTATTTTTTTAAAAAAGTAATATTCTCTATAATGAGGATATTACTTTTATTATTTATTTAAAAAAACAATCCCATTCTCATATTTTTAAACAAAAAAATCTAATTTAATTTTATTCTGAGTAGCAATTTTACCCAAACTGTATTTTTCCAATTTAGGTCTATAATAACCTCTTTCTCAATATCATCACATCGATCTATTTCTTGTTTTTATTTTTTTATTTCACAAAACATAACTCATTGATTATGAAACAATTAATATTACTTTTTACTGCATTTTTATTCGTAGTAGGGTTCACTTTTCCAACCCAAGTTACTTTTAATACCATATCAGAAAAAAGTAACGGATACCAAGTAGGCGATGTTGCCGCAGATTTCAATTTGAAAAACATAGATGATAAGATGATTTCCTTGGAAAGCATCCAAGACATAAAAGGATACATAGTTATTTTTACATGTAATAGTTGCCCTGTGTCAATCGATTACGAAGATCGCATCATTGATTTACATAAAAAATACGCACCAATAGGATACCCAGTTGTAGCAATCAATCCGAACGATCCTGATTTAAGACCGGATGATAGTTTTGAAGAAATGAAAGTTCGTTCTGCAGAAAAAGAATTTCCATTTATGTACTTACTCGATGAAGATCAAAAAGTTTATCCACAATTTGGAGCGACTCGAACACCTCATGTTTTTCTTTTGGATGAAAATAGAGTTGTTAAATATATTGGTGCAATTGACGACAGTCGAGATAATAATAATATAAAAATCAAATACGTTGAAATAGCGATTACTCAAATGGAAATAGGTGAAAAACCTGATCCACAATTTACAAAAGCAATGGGTTGTTCAATCAAGGACAAAAGAGTAAAAAAGAAAAGATCTAAAAAAAAGCGACCAAATTTACGAAGCCCTCAACGATCTCCTAAAAGAGGAAATGGTTAGTTAAAATATTTACTTTTAAATTTGATTTTAAGATAAAAAAATGAATGTACTAAAATATAAACTTCTTTCTATCCTTTTGTTGACTGTACTTCTCCTTACGATCCAAAGCTGTGGAGAAAAGCAAGTATCTACCACTCCTAGAATTAATCAATCCGATTCAATTAACAAATCTAAGATTGATATAGAAAAGGCACCTAAACTTTCAGCTGTTTACGATTCCTATGATGATTTAGCTTATCTGTTTAATCATAGAAATGATACGACCTATGTAATAAACTTTTGGGCAACTTGGTGCTCTCCCTGCATCGCAGAATTGCCTTATTTTGAAGATTTAAATAGGAGATACAATGACAAATTATTAAAAGTTGTTTTGATCAGTTTAGATTCAAAAAAACATATTGATTCTAAACTTCGACCTTTTATTCAAAAGGAAAAATTAATGTCCCATATTGTTTCTTTGAATGATCCAGATTTTAATACTTGGATTGACAAAGTTGACCCAGAGTGGGATGGAGCAATACCAGTCACAATAATATATAATAAAGAAGAATACGAAATCATCAAAGGTGAATTCGATAACTACGAAGAATTAAACACTATTGTTAAATCATATTTAAAAATCTAATCATGAAAAATTTAATTAAAACTTCTTTCCTATTTCTTGCAATAGGAATTTTTATGACTTCTTGCGGAGAATCAACTGCCTCAAATAATGGTACAGAAAAAATAACTGAGGCACCCCAGGATAGCGCATCTAAAATGATAAACGATGATGTATCCAAAAAATTAAAAATTGGAGATACAGCAACAGATTTCAATTTAAAAAATGTAAATGGCGATTTAATTTCTCTTAGTAGTTTTGAGGGTGCAAAAGGTTATATAGTGACTTTCACTTGCAATACTTGTCCTTACGCAGTTGAATACGAAGATCGAATTATTACTTTGCATAAAAAATATGCACCAATAGGTTACCCAGTTATAGCAATTAATCCAAATGACCCGGCGGTAAAAGAGGGAGACAGTTTCAAAGCAATGCAAGTCCGGGCAGAAGAAAAATTATTTCCCTTCGAATATGTGTTCGATGAAGGTCAAAAAATTTTTCCAAAATATGGCGCAACAAAAACTCCTCATGTATTTTTGCTAAACAAAGATTTAGTTGTAAAATACATTGGAGCAATCGATGATAATCACGAAGATGTTAACTTAGTAAAGGTGAAATATGTGGAAGATGCAATTAACGCATTAGAAGCTGGAAATGATCCTGACCCTGCAACCACAAAAGCTGTTGGTTGTGGAATTAAGTCTAAGAAAAAAATGATGTAATTAACTAATTGTTAATGCTTAATGGTGAACGGTTAATATTAATCGTTTACCATTTTTTTTGCACTCATTATTTTTTTTAGATCTGTTTCAGAGAAGTCGTTTTCAGAAAAATCAAAATTTGGATTTTTAAAAGTCATTTTACTTTTAATATTACCTTTTCCAGAAAGATGAAATTCTCTAGCTCGCGTTATTTTTAAAAGTTCCAAAATATTTTGTGAATTTACTCCTGCACCAGGCATAATGGAAATTCTACCCGCAGCTTTTTCAACTAGTTCTTTCAATAACAATTTCCCTTTAAAGGCATCGGAAAATTGACCTGAAGTTAAAATCCGACTAGCGCCTGTTTCAATCACTTGCTCCAAAGATAAAAATGGATCAACAGCGCGATCAAATGCACGGTGAAAAGTAACTTTCATTGGAGCAGCCAAATCAACTAACTCTTTAGTCCGTTCGACATCAACTTGACCATCTTTTTGCAAAATACCAAGCACGACACCATCAATTTTTTTACCATTTATTGTTTTTACGTTTTTGCAAAATAGAATATCTCGCTTAATGACATCTAATTCGAGAGAGGAATATAAAAAATCTCCTGGTCGAGGGCGAATCAAAACATAAACTTCAATATCCAAAATTTCTCTTGTTTTTTCAATTGTCGAAGCACTTGGAGTAATTCCTCCCAATTCCAAACTACTGCATAATTCTACACGATGGGCTCCTGCCAACTGAGCGGTCAGGGCAGATTGAACTGTGGCTGCACAAACTTCAATTTTTATTTTCATAATTAAAATTAACTTAAAAAAACTAATCATTAAATTTTATCCGTTGAAAAGTATATTTTTGTTGTCAATGTTTTCTTATTCAAATTTAAAAATCATAAATCTAAAAAAATATTCATGAGATTATTTTCCTTTTTTATAACTGTTGTTGTTTTTGCGGCTTGCAATAATGCAGATGACAACTATTTGAAGCCTCGTAACCTTCTCGAATATGGAATTCCGTATACTATATTAGCTCCTGATAGTGTTGATATAAAAAAAGAAAATTTAGTTGTTCAAGATGAAGTGATTATCAAAAGTCAAAAATCTGATGATTATGAAGTGCGTGTTTATTTTGGTGAAGCAACAAAAGATGTTGTTGCAACAAAAGGAGAACACTTGAATAATTTAAGAAGTATTTCTGTTTACTCTTCTGTTAATGTAATTCTAGATGAACCAAATGGATTTGTATTTGAAACTGTTATTGATTCGACTTTACATAATTTCGGTTTTCGAAGAATTGTAATTCAAGGAGATCGAGAATATATTTTTCAATCTGGAAATGGGAATTACACTAAAGAACAAGCGGAAGAAATGTATCAAGCGACGATTCCTCAAGAAATGAAACAATAATAATTTAAGACCATTCCTTAAAATGAGAAAAGGCTTCCACAAAAATTTGTGAAAGCCTTTTCATTTGGGTTGTTTGTCTTACTAAGCTTCTTGTACGATTTCATAACCGAAAACAACAAGGATTAGCGCTAAAACACTTAAAATGATCATGGGTAAAGGTTTTATGTAAAATAATTCAGTTATTTAGGAAATTTCCTTAATAAACATTTTTTGGATTATAATATTTGAAACGTTATGTTAGGCTAATAAGTTGCCACAAGTTACAATCTAATCCTCAAAGTGACAAATAAATAGATTTTGCACTTTTAGCTTATTGGTTAATTTTATTACAGAAAAGACCGAAAACAATCGTTTTCGGTCTTTTTTATCCTAAAAAGCACAAAATTATTGAAATGTTAAAATTTCTATAATTTCTATTTTGTCTCCTCATTTACATTAAGAATGCTATTTCTTGGTAGCTGCAGAAAAATTCCGAGCTACTTGTTTCCAGTTTACAACGCTGAAAAATGCTTCAACATAATCAGGTCGTTTGTTCTGATATTTCAAGTAATAAGCATGCTCCCAAACATCCAAACCTAAGATTGGTGTTCCTTTTTTATCTGCACAATCCATTAAGGGATTATCCTGATTAGGAGTACTTGTAACAAATAATTTTCCTTTATTACTCACACACAACCAAGCCCAACCCGAACCGAATTGAGTTTTTGCAGCTGCAGAAAATGCATCTTTGAACGCTTCGAAAGAACCAAAGTCTTTATTGATAGCTCCTCCGATTTTACTTTTGGCGGAAGGCTGGACTCCTCCATTTGGAGACATCACTTTCCAAAACAAAGAGTGATTATAAAATCCACCACCATTATTTCGAACTGCTGCTCCATGGGTAGAAGCTTTTTTCAAAATATCTTCAATAGATTTTTTTGCAAGATCGGTTCCTTCAATCGCTGCGTTTAATTTTGATGTATATCCATTGTGATGCTTAGTGTGATGAATTGTCATTGTTCGCTTGTCAATGTGTGGCATCAAGTCACCGTATTCATAAGGGAGTTTAGGAAGTTTAAAAGCCATAATCTGTTTAATTTTTAAATTTGGAAATTAATTGTCTTGGTATAAAAACGCTCAAAGATAAAAAGTTTTATAAAACATAAGTAACGTTTTTTTTAGAACAGAATTAGATTAACATTGTTCTTGGTTTTTGAATTAAATTACTATTGTAAATGTAGTGTTATGAAATTTAAATTTTACCTCGTATAAAATCCACTTAAATTCCTGAGCAAATAATTTGAAAAACGATTGAGATAACTTTAAAGATGGGTAGAGCAAAAAAAAAGTAAATGCGAAAAATGGAAACTAGAAAATTAACGATGGCAAAATAATATAAAGAGATGAGCATTGAGTTTTATCAAAAATAATTTATTACAATTAGCCCAACTCAACAATACATTTACATTTTACAAAAAATAACCCAACGTTGATTTCTCAACATCGGGTATTATATTTCTCGAATAAAATCAACTTACTTCGCTGCTGCTGCTTTTGCT
>Ga0102815_10000021_pt1 | contig 118206 bp, 106 predicted proteins | sample ColrivemetaGS759_FD_79113 | JGI IMG/M metagenome (GOLD analysis project Ga0102815, IMG submission 79113) | Estuarine microbial communities from the Columbia River estuary - Ebb tide ETM metaG S.759 | ecosystem: Environmental > Aquatic > Marine > Intertidal zone > Estuary | place: USA... | reverse complement strand
CTTTCCCGATACTGATGGCTTCTATCGCGGCATCAATAATGTCTGAAAAATATATAAAGTTAATCCTTCTTAGGCTTATTGTTTTTTGTTTGGCTACCTTCATAAAACTATCTTGGTCATCGCTTTCTAAACACCTTTTTATATTATATATGTTTGTTACTTTCGATGGATAGGCCGTCATTTCTGTTCTACAACCGTCCCTCGAAGAACCGAAGTTCCCGGTGGCAGGTGATTCCCCACTGCTTTCTGGTACTGACATCACGACAGCAGGAGGCGTTACGGCTTTTTTCTCTACCTTTTTTCTTTTTTCTTCTTTAGTAATAACATCGTTTATTCCATGTATTCTTGCGCGCCAGTCTTGTACATCTTCTTGTGTAACATCAACGAAATGAACTCTTCCTGAGTTGTAAAGAAGGTTCATTATTCTTCTATATGCTTTTATTTGAAGCTGGGCTCGGGCAACTTCTAGCGCCATTTCCGGACTGTCTTTGATCTCTTCTGCGGTGATAAGCTCGCCGCGCATCTTGTTGTGGGCCTCTTGGAGCACTGCGGGGTTGATCTTCCTGTTGTTGAGACGGTAAGTAATAAGTTTCTTTTGGTTTTCCATACGCTTATCATTAAGATTGTCAGCACCGACAGCTTTTTTACCACTTTCCATCTTTTTGTCAAGAAAGCCACTGGTATTATTTTTGTATGTTTTGTAGATTTTTTTTGATTGTTCCCCGCCCACTACACTTGCTATCGCTGACCCTATCGAAATATCCACCAGATCCGCGCCGTGCAGGCTGAAGTTTTGCTCCCACCATTGCCGATCATTTTTCGGGAACGGGCTCACCCCTCCCTCGAATAGGCTTGACGGGATTACTGTTTTGCCATGGGTATCGCAGGCCTGAGCGCGTGTCACCTGTTTTGATGGCTCTTTGACTGCCACCACAGCATCGATGCACTTGCTGACTTCAGCCGGTGTTGATCTTTGAGCAGCGGTATTTATTATTTCTGCAAATTTTAGCAATTTATTGCTGTGAGAGACCTGATTTTTTACCTCTCGGCCTATTTTGTCCTCGGAGGGTCTCGGTTCTATAAGATCAAACTGCTTTGATGCCCACGCTTTCTCTGTTGCACCCATAAAATTTATTGTCAAATCGATTTTTCCGTCTTTTTTGATATTAAAATCGTGACCGTAATGATTAACAATAAGGGAAGTGGAACTATCATCTATCCCTCCCACAATAGTGTTTATCATTCGATTAATGTTTTTCCCTTCGATATTGGACGCCCGAAGGACATTTTTTATAGCTTCCCTAGAGGGCTTCGCCCAGCCTATTTCTATTTTTATTGGACTCCAGTTGTCTAGTTTCCCTCCTTGAACCTCGTGAGCAGTTATTAAATCGGAATAACTATAATCTCTTTTGCTATTCGGAAAAGTTCTTTTCTTAAAAAACCCATCAATACTCGAAAAAACCATACTTAATTTACATTTTATAAAAAGTTCAACAGTATTCGGAAGACCGCCCTCTAGTTCATATGAAAAAGATTTTATGCCGACCCCACTAATATTTGTTTTGATCTTATTAGTGCTTCGTAAAGGAGACTCGATATTTGGAAATAACATCTCCATCTCGTCAAACTCAGTTGGATTGCCACTTAAGTTCTTGCTTTGACTAGGTATTAACTTATAAATTCTTATCTTAGGGACCAATAATGCTTGAATGTTCGGTGTCAGCATCCTAAAAAAATCGAAGCTATATTTTTTTTTACGAAACAAAGAGGGTATTAATTCAGGATATTCAGAATCCAAAAGTGTTAAATTCTTGGGTCTAAAATCAAAAAACTTATTTTTTGACCGGTTTTCGGTGCTCTCCATCGAACAAAGGCTGAAAGCTTTCGAGTAATCAACGAAGTCTTTCCAAAACAACATCAAATAACATTGTTCGTCAAAGATTATAGGATCTTTTGCCTCTGTATAACCGCCAGCGCTGGTTGGGTTGAATGTGCTATTTGTTGTTTCAGTCATGTAAACTCCAATTAAGTGTATTCTAGGATATCTTGAAGATTTATAGGTATTTCGATATAATCACCTATTTTGATGTGACCCTCTGTTGGTCTTCGGTTGAACCAAGCGATAACCCACCAATAAGAGGCATCGCTATAATACTCTAGCGCAATTTTATAATATCGGTCACCCCTAGCCCAATAGTGGCCCTCTACTTCAATCTGGGCTTTTTCTTCATTGGTAAGAGACTCAAGAGCCGGTGTTGTATAGAACTCCAACCGTTTGATGTTTCTCCTACGAAGATAATTATAATATATTTTCTGAGGGCCTTCTAAAAAATCGATGTCCATCGTATCTGTAGAAAAGTTATAATCTCTGGGCATGTTGTTCTCCTTTAGAAGTCCATTTTCAAGGCGCGGCGCAAGTGCTCCGCTGCCCGCATTTTTTTAATTTGGGCGATCTCGTCTTTTAAGTTTTTTCTTTTTTCCTCCAGTTCTGTCGTTTCATCTGTGTCTTCGGGTGGGCGTTTGTTAGGTGGTATCTTGAGGTCCGCGCCAGAAATGTTTGCAGTTTCAAACCCATATGGAAAATTATAAAAACTATTTGATTTTTTCCCACCCTTTTCAAGTGCTTTACCGTTAGTCTTAAACCCTAAGTTAAAATCATGCAATACGTTGCAGGACAAAGTAACATCGATTTCTTTCGGGATTATGTGCTGTTTTCTGGTGCTGGAGCCACCGTATTCGAAGAAGCCTGCCTCAACATTGTGTACGATCGCTACATTATTGCAGGCAACGAGCATCCCTCTGCCCCCTCCTCCATTAATTAGGTTGCCCCACGAGATTTTCAACAAAGGGGCAGCGGCGAGCCGTGTCGCAGATGTGCCTCCACCAGATTCGTATGCAGGATAGAGGTTTTGGATTAATTGGTCTAGGTTTTGCATGTTTTTTGCGGCTTCATAATGTCTTTCTGCGACTATTACAAAAGACAGGTTAAGGTTTCTCTTAGTGTTCGAATAGGTATACAACGGGTCCATTCTTCCGTATACCGGCTCTTCATTCCAGTTGAGAGAAAAAGTATCAGAAAAGCTTTTTACGAACGCTGGAAACGTGGCGAGTCTTCCAGAGGGGACATGTTGAACTGTGACATAGCCAATTGAAGGCGTGACATCTTTTCCGTTAGTTGCTTTATGAGGGTCTTCATTTGAAAATCTAGCGTGGGCAGGGACATATCCCTTGTGAGTTGGAGCTCTATCTTTTCTATCCAGTTTATCCATAAATTTGTCAAATTGTTTAGTTTGCTCAAATCCTCTTAATTTTTTGTTTGTCTTATCTAAGTTATTTTTGAGGACTTTAATTTTCTCAAGTGCTTTTGCTTCTTCGATTATACGGTTGGGTACAAAACACTTAACATGTCCTGCTCCCTTACAATAGTTCGGAAAATATGTTCCATTGGTCAGCTTTTCGCCAGCGTCTCTGCAGATTCCTTTGTAGCCTTCTTCAGTTTTACAGGTGGCGTCGATGCCGCGACTTATCCTGCCTAATGCTTGACGCTTCTTATAAGCCTTCTCCTCCTTAGCGGCCCTTTTTTCCTTTTGTTTCTCCTTAGCTATTAACCGTCCGCCTTCGGCTTTGGCTTTTTTCAGGGACTTCTCCCATTCTTTTTCCTTTCTCTTTTCGGCCCTTTTTTTCTTCCGCTCGGCCTGCCGCTTGGCATTCTTTTCCTTCCGAGCGGCCGCGTCTTCGGCCCTTTTTTTCTTCCGAGCAGCCGCGACTTCGGCCCTTTTCTCCTGAGCGGCCTTTGCGTCGGCGGCCCTTTTTTCCCGAATGGCCTTCCACTTGGCCTCTCTTTCCTCTTTAGTCTCAGACATCGCGCTAATCACTCCCAGTGTTATGATACCATGTTCGCCACGGTCTGCATTGTTATTGTTTTATCCATCGCCTTGAACACACCAGAAGCTAGCGCGTCGCCGTCAACTTCCAAGATAACTTGATAGTGCGGCTGCAACTGTGTGTGACCGGATTGAGCTGCTGACTGTTGTCCTCCCATAAGATCAGTAACGGGTCCAAGGGTCGTCTTGTTTTGAACTTCAATCACCCCTTTGTGGTAAGCATTTGCCTTTTCTACTATTTGTCTAACATTATCAACGTTATCGGTTGTCAATTCTGTTGAAACCTCGACGAATCTCGTGAAACCGTTTTCAGGGTTTAAGATTGCTTGAGGCAAATCTTTCATTGCCGAGCCGAGAGCGACGACGCCAGCAGTTATAACTCCAATCCCTGCTATTGCCGGTAAGGCTGCAATACCCACTGCTGCCAAAGCATATCCAATCGCCACTATACCACCAGCAACCACAAACATCTCTGTGCCATGTTCTGCGAGCTTCGGTATATTGTCTCCTAGTGCGTCAAAAAAGAGAGTCGATGCGCTAGCAATAAGGAGAAGGACGGCAGCGAATCCAGCTGCTACCAAGGTTATCTTAAGGATAAGGGGCATGGCCGCCGTCAGGGCTGCCGTCAATCCTACGCCACCTGCGGCACCCCCACCGGCAATAGCAGCACCAGATGCGGCAATAGCGGCAGTCATATTAGCGAGGGCAGGTAACATAGTTATAAATACTCCAACTAATTTAAGCATTATTGGAATGGCGAAGATCCATAGGCCAAGAACTTCCCAAACCGATCGTGCGACTCTCGCGAAAGTCTCAAGGCCGGGGATCAAACTTTTCTCAATAAATTTTAATACTTCAGAGGCACTACCGCTCTCTGAGAAAATATTCAGCATTATTAAACCAATTTTTTCCATCACCGGTATTGTTTTATATGCCGCCTCTCTGAGGTTCGCCATCGCTTTTTGCATTGATTCTTCTTTTGCTGCCTTCTGCTGGTTTTTAAGTTGTTCTGCTTGAGACATATTTAATAATCTCATCGCCGCCTCCGCGCTAGAAGCTCCGATAGCCTGAGTGAGCGCCATCTTCGTAAATCTATCTCCTTTCTTGGTCAAAAGCCCTGACAATTTTACTTGTTTGACAAGTTGTTTGATTCTTTCGTCGTCTGACATTTTCATAAGGTTGACGGTATTTAAATATGGCCCACCCATTACCGCATTTAATTTCGCTACCGATTGGGCACCCGATTCATACGTATCAAACTTTCCGGTTATTCCCAACATAGCTTGGACGCTCACCCCTGTTGTCTTCGAAACTGCAGCAAGCTTCTTGAATTGGCTGGTCATTTGGTTTCCATATTTTGCCAAATTGCCTGCTGCTGCTTGGAAATCCTTCATAATCACCGATGCTGGCACACCAAGATCTTTTGCAAACGAAACCATCGCTACGCCAGTTTTTTTAGCCTGTTCTACATTTCGTCCCATTGCTCTGGTCATAACATCTACAGTCTCTGGAAAGTTAGTTACGCCAATTTTCTCCATACTGGCGTTAACGTCCAAGAAACCCTTTTGACTTTCTTTAGACAGACTTGAGAAAACTGTCATGTTCCGAAATAAGCCTTCTTGCGCCTTTCCCAGTTGGCTAACAGAGTGCATGAGTGTTTGTTGACTTCCATATACTTTTTGCAGGTTATCATTATAATTCTCGCCTCCACCTGTAAGTTTCGCCATGGAAGTGCTTGCGGCATCAAGCGCCAAGACCATTTCTTTTGTTTTCTGAACCATCTTGTCTACTGCACCAGCAGAAACGCTCGACAAGGCGCTGCCAAACCCTTTTATAGCATTTTGGCTAAAAACATTCTTTATTGCCTTCCCTACCGAACCAGACTTTGTTATTAGTTGTCCCATAGATCCTAGAAAATTCTTAAGAGAAGGGAGCATTGATTTGAATCCATTGCCTTTAAAAATATTCAACAGGCTTTTCCCAATATCTTTTACACTACTAGAGAATTTTTCAACAGTTTCATTTAATTCTTTTTGACCGGCTATAGCCTTTTCGCGACGCTCGTTGTCTTGCTCTGCCTGCTCGGCGGCAATTTTCCTTTTGTTTTCGGATATATTTATCATTTCAAGGAGAAGCTCGGATTCTTTTGTTAATCGCGCTATCTTCTCCTCGTCGTGAGCTTCTTGGTCTCGGGCGATTGCGAGGTTTTTTTGAGCAGTTTCGGCGATGGTAAGCAGATACCCGTTAGACCTATTAAGGAGTTTTATCCTATCTTTTTCCAATCGGATTGCTTCTTTTAATTTTTCTACAGAGCTGTCAAGAAGTACACCATGATCCTCCGAGGCTCGGTTAAGTGCACTCGTTTCCTGCTGCATTTTAATATATTGACTGGCAAGTTGACTTGCTTTGGCAGCGTCTGTTGGTTCCGTCATGGCAGGCCTCCAAGTGGGGATAGGGTATTTCTCAATATAACTAGTCTAAAACAAAAAATAAAAGCCGGATTAGTATCCGGCTTTTTAATGACTACCTTTTCTTAGAAGAAGCTTGTGCGTTGTTAACTGCATCATTTTCATCTTCTATTTGTTTTGACAGTCTTTTTAAAAACCACCTTCGGATAACAACTGGTAAATTATAAGCTTCTGTTAAGCTCCAGTTGCCATAATATTTTAATATGAAAAATTCTTCATATACAGATTCTATATATTTATCATCTAGGCCAAAAGAATTCCGCATTAAGCGGAACCTCCATATACGTCTCGGAGCCACAGTTTTCACAAACAAAGTTGTGTGACATATCAATTTTAGGCATTATCCTTTCATATACTTTCCTAAGATACCTAGAGTCCATAGCTGGCATTGATTCAACAAAGTCGTTTATTGCGACCTTTTTTGTGGTTTCGTTTACTTCGATTATCATAACCTTAAACATATCGGTAATAGATGCTTCGTTTTTCTTTGTTTTCTTTGAGATTTTCATAAGATGAACTAACCTTGCTTCATCTCTTCCATCCATTAATTTTATTTTTACGCGAACTTTACTAATCGGAAGATTTACGTAAAAATAGCCAGTTTCGGCAGGGACAACGTCTAACTCTTCACAATCAGCGCCTCTGTCTATCCCACAAAAATCTAGATTAAACGAATATTCGCTAGTCTCGCCACAACTTGGGCACCGAACTTTAGTGTCATAAGCTGAGCCATATCCAGTTTTCCTTGCGGCAATTAGTAGGGCATTCTTATCACCGACGAGAAGGTCAGCGAGGTTGATGTTCTTGTCAACGATAACGTTGCTCAAAAACCTGTCTAACGCGAGGCCCTTGTTTAGCAGGGTTTTCGAGGTCAAAATGTCTTCGTCCTTCGCTGTCATAAACCTTATTTCAATACTGTTCACGCCATGAAGAGGGTGTTCCTCCCCGTAGTGTCTTCCCTGAGAGGGTAAGTCCACTATTTCGGTTGGAGATGAGAAGGAAAAGGTCTGGTCCACAGGTTGGACTTCCGAACTGGATGAGTTGTGTTTGGAGCCAACTCTTAACTCATTGTTTCTCTTACCCATATATACCTCTTAAGTTAAATTTAGCCGCCGACTGCGTACTTTGCGTAATCATATTTGAGAGTTAAACTCATTTGGAGGATGCCGTCCGCACCGTAATCAAACTCACCCAAAGTGACCGATTCAATCCAAGCGTTTATAAGTGAAAAGTTACTAGTAGTTGCACCAGAGGCATCAAGTTCCTTTATGACCACCACACCCATCGATCCAACTGCGCCAGCCTTGCTGATTGTTGATCTCTCCTCTGGGTCTTCCGGGAAGACATAACCCGAGTTTATAAGAATATCATATAAGGTATTTGTAGTGTCGATAGTCGGACCTGCGTCTACTATCGTCAAGTTAACCGGTTGCCACTCTACTTTACCCGGGTAATGGAAATTATGATTAAGATACGGATGTGTCGCAGTACCGACAGTAAAAGAAGGGCGAGTAACCTTGACGGCAAGCCACGGCTCAAAGCTATCGACATGTACAATAAAGCGGTGTTGTCTCTTTGGTTCGGTTGATGGATTGGCCCAGAAATTTGTTGCCATTGTTATTTTCTCCTATTGATAACTGCCCGTTACCATATATAGTTTTTAAAATTTAAATTACAGAAATTCTGCGCCGGTGTTAGTAATCATGAAGTCAACCGCAATAAACTCAATTGATCGAGCAGGCTTCACAAATACCTTGGCATACATGATATTTCTGTCGATCAGGTCGGGCGTCGTCGTAGTTTCATCCAAAACGACTAAGAAATCCGTCAATCCAAACCTAAGTTTAACACTAGTCAAAAATGGATTAACCCTAGATAAAAATCTCTGCCAAGTTGACTGAACATTCTGATCAAATAGAATATCTCTTGCAAACAAAGAGATTTCTCGCTTGATAAAGATCATCAGACGGCGGACGTTAATCCTATCAAGAGCAGATGGTGTTACCTGCAGAGTCTTCTGGCCGAAGATAACCAAGCCTTCAGAGGGAAAACTGGCAATAGGGTTAATATTCGATTCGTAAAGAACGTCTCTGTCTTTTGAAGTAAGGCGTTGCCTTGCTGAAAGTGTGTTAAGCCCCGCTGCGCCATTTGTCAGCCCACCCCTAGTGAACCCTGCAGGTGCGAACCAGAGCTCCGACCGAGCCTCTGAACTCCCAAGGACCCCGAGGGCGATCGTTGACGGGGGAACCCAAACAGAATCCCCGCTGAATGCGTCTGCAATCTGAACCCAAGGATAATAGGCGCAGCCGAAAGAAGAATTGATACCTCGGGCGTCCAAAGACGCCACCGCGTCTTTTACTGAATAAATCCTATCTGCCTCTGGAAGCCTACTGTCGGTTGCAGGAATATAATCATCCTCGATATCGATAACAGCAATAGCATCACCGCGTGTCTCACAAATGTCAATCATCTTTTTTGTGAGCCGAGGATTTACTACACCGGGAGCACACAGAATGTTCATCTCAACCATCTCTTTGTCATCTACCGAAGTGAGTGCCCTGTTAATAGTGTAATAAGCATAGTTATTCTCTTCAGTCGCTGTTTCGCTCAAGACATGTTGTCCAAAAGGCTCTCGCTCAAGAACATTCAGTCCGTCGTGACCCCCCAAAACGGGCATAGTAAATTTATTATGACCTCGGTCAAGTAATTCGACAATACCATACAGAGGATCGGCAGTAAGGGAAAGTCCACCCTGCCTAGAACCGGAAACGTACACAGCGTGGTAAGGTGCAGTTTGGGAGCTAGCACTTACATTGTCCAAGGTGAACCAATAAGAGTAAATAAGCAACCCATCAGAGTCGATTTCAGTCTTATCTTCGTTTGTTCCGATATTTCTGGCTGCTGGTCGTGTGAGGTCAGCGTAGCCGTGGTTATATAGCGTCGTACCAGTGACTTCGAGGTCTATACCAAAGTAAACATTTTCAGGCCTTGACGTGCTGACGTGCTTTGTGTCAAGCCTAAGGGGAATCTCTGGAAATCCGAACGATGCGTTGAAGGTCCCGTCGTCAGATGCGATTTGTTCATCTAATATATTAACAAAATGTCCGTTCGTGTCGGTGTCTTCGACAAAAGGAAGGCCCAAACGGCCATCGACATAAGAGCTGTCAAGATAATCGTCAGGGCGGGCGGGATTATATGGTGCAGTTCCTCGACCCGAACCTCCAATAATAGAGAAAGCCTTGTGTTTGGGGGCCCCATAGAATCCGAAGGGTATTAGATCTTTGTTAAGGCCGCCCGCTAAGAGCCTAGAGGACACTTCTACTCTAAAATAATTTGAAAGATTTGGGTTGTTACCAATAATTCTGTAGTTGCCATTAGTTTCATCCCACTTAAGGTATTGATCTCCGATCCGTTTCGAAACGAAAGTCGGTGATTTAGGGTTTAACGATAAACCCGAGAATCTCTCAACTACTTGAATATTCATATCGGTATCATTAGATTTCCTCACAAGGAGATCAAACGTACCATATGAATCAAAAACGTTTCTTGAGGCTTTAATATTTGTTATTGAGACTTTGAGATTTTTCGAAGGCCATTCGCCACCTTTGATCGACACAAGCCTAAATAATTTCTCTACCTCTTGAGAGCTGAATTCACCAACGAAATCAGTGGGGGCACCCTGATGTTGGCTGACAACCCATGGAGTTTTTGCTTCAAGGTTTGGCATTCTAAAATCTGCTTGCTCTGCAGTAGGGGCCGTAGAACCAGATGCGTTAAGTGCCAAAATTATGCCAATCTGAGTTCCTTCATCGCAAGTGGTAAGGACATCGTTTTCAAAGGTCTCACCAAGCCAATAAGTCTTAGCGACACTGGGGTCATTGGTGACCCCGTTAGTGAGCGATGGGTTTGTGTTGAACACCTTTCTAATAAATTTTTTACTGGATGGTGTAAAGTTGCATACGAAAGTTTCACCAAGTTCGGCTGTGGTGTCAGGATTTGAACCCGATATTATTCTGATAGTAAATTCCTGTTTGTCGGTCGAGTCGACAAATACTCCTGCAGATGAAGTTACAGTGGATGTGCCTGCGATTTTACCCTTGAGCATTGGGACTCCCTGCCCACAATAGAAAACTGCCGCAAGAGATCCAGTTCCGTGCACCTCACTCCCGGCGGAACTAGAATTACATATAAACAAGCCATAAGCACCACCTCCAGTTGAAGTAAGCAGAGCGGACTCAGAAGTAGAGGGCTTCCTTGTAACCCACCCGGCTTTTCCTTCGGTTGATGCAGAGGGAGATTCTTCACCGAGAAGCCTAATCATTGTTACTGGGCCATTAGCGCGAAGATAAGCTTGGGCAGCATAAGCAGCATATGTTGGGCCTGATGAGTTTCCATCTCTCCATTGATCGCCCCCGCCAACGCCGGGGTTAGGTAACCCGTATGCAGCAGCATAGTCATCAAAAGATTCTACAACTGTTGGTCTGAGCCCGGGCCCATAACTAGTTCGCCCTATAACAACTGGGCCTATACCGGCAGGAAAATTTGTTAATTGGGAATTATCAATCTCGTTTAAAAAGATTCCCGGTGATAAAAATTTAAAACTTCTGGATGTCATATGTTATCGTCTCCTATCGAGCACTAATGCACAACGTTTTCGTCTTAATAAATAGTTACAGTTAACAGCAAAGTCATTTTATTTATTATTCCCTATAAGACCCCTTCTTATCTATTTGTTCTAGAGGGTCCCCCAGCACGACATGTTCTCTCGGGATTTTTACTTCAACTGCGTTTTCCCTAACAACAAACTTTGGCGTTTCTTGATTCTTATCCTCCCCTATTAAGTAGGCCAGAACCTTTAACCCGATCGTTGTCTTATATCTTCTCTCTTCCGAGGACATGTCTTCAACGGTGTTGTCTTGTGAATAATCCGTATCCGGGAATACCTCATAAGAGTGCCCATCTTTATTAAGCACAAAATAATTCATGTTACCCGGTTTAGTTATGAAAGGAGTAACCATTTCGTTTATTTGTTGCTGGTATTGGCTTATCAGAGTTATCTTATATGAAATCTCTATATAAACTGGCTGAGGTATGGAGATAGTCTGATATACGACCTTCTTATTCTTTCTCCTATTCCTATAGTTCATCTGCCCATATGTTCTTTTGGCATCTGCGTTTGCAAAATTAGAAGTCTTAATTTGATTTATCTTTCTTGCTATTACTATTGACCCACCCTTCGCGTCAGCAACTGCTGGCATATTTCCCCATATAGACCCTTTTTTTGCATTATCTTTTGAGATACCATCTCTTTGGAGAGTTATTATCGGGAGATTCAAAGACCCAGAAGAGGTCATAAGGTCTTGGTTGTGCTTCCTTTGAAACGGCCTCTCCGCAGAGATCCAAAGGGTGGGGACTTTTTTAAACCCATCAGCAGTTGTACATCGGACATCAGCAGTGTCTCTCAACCATTCAAAAAGTGTTTCGTCGATCCCTTCTATCGTCGAAGGCTGAAACGGTATCTCTCTTAGATTATCTTCCATCAAACAACCCCTTCCTTGAATATATGCATTTTGCGGCTATCTCAAATCTGTGATCCATCTGTCCGAACAATTGTTTTGGTTCTGTCAAAGTCACTATCTCAAAAAACAAGTCACTATATAACACAAAGTCTCCTTCGCTTACGAAGAGGTTTTGGTCATCTGTCAGTCGTCTTTTATGAAATTTTACAGTTATCTCTTTCTTTTTGTCTAATGCTCCGCCCTGAAGGAAGGAGGTTTCAAATAAATCTAGATTAACTAGCGCATAAACTCTCACTGGTGGTAAGAAAGTTTTATGCATCGCCTCCCCATATATAGGATGAAAGTTTGTATGTTCCAAATCTATTGAATAATAAAGAATCTGCTGTCCGATTACTCTCTCGATCAGTTCATCATTTACTTGTTTGACGAGATCGCGCTCTTTTTTATTCAAAAATAGTGGGGCAGGTGGTGATTTTGGTTGTTCCCATTCGGACATATCAAATTTCTCCTAAATTAGCCAACATAGATCAAATTAGGCATCTGTTGATGGACTTTTGACGCTGATTCCATTGTTGAAGCGTCTATCTCCGCTAATTTATCGTAAGTCATCTCTGCCAAGACAGTTTTTAGCTCTTCTCTGAGTTTTTCTTGTTCTTCTTTGCTTTCCGTGACCAAAACAGCGTGGTCGAGTGTTACAGACTCACCCGGGATTGGCAAAGTTTGGAATTTTCCCCTAATTTTACCTAAAACACCCTTAGATAAGGCTAAAGCAAAACGTCTGATCCATTGTTTACCCATTGAGTTTATACTCTCGTATGGTATGTTACCATATGGAAGTGTATTCATGTTATTTATTCCACTGACACCCGAGGTTCTGTCTGTACTCTCGGCCCAAGCGTCTTCTTGAACCGTAAATTCAAACCACATTTTTCGTGGCTGAATAAGGGCAGTGGCAGGGAATATTCTTATCTTGTTGTTCTTTAATTCATAGGAATAATGGGATACTCTTGTCTTCATTGAATCCTCAAAGGCCATGGCTTGCAATTTATTTTGCCAAGCGGGGATTACTTCAAAGGTTGAGTCGTCCGTATATTGACCATATGAGAACATATTACCAACAACGTTCAGGCCACCATAATACCCAAAGAATCTCCACATTGCTTGAGGAGTTTTAAAGAACACTTTTTTGATTTCAATTCTTTTGTTCCCGACTTTTCCTGCACCGAGATTTACGTCTGAATAAGGCAGGTCTGGGTCAGACGCAGCAGAGGTTGTAATGATCTCTTGCAGGTCATAATCCTGTCTGTTGACCTCTGTATCGAAGGATGCAGAGTAAATAGTCTGAGACCCTCCGATCCCTATCTTGGTCTCAACAGCGTCGGCGACCCTTGCTGCATATTCAAAACGAAGACGGGGATATTTTAGCTCAATACCCTCGGGTCCTCCAGCTTCGACCTCGCCTTTATGATCAAAAGAGGCTGTCGTGTTTCCAAGCAGACTAGGTAGAGCATTTTTTGCTTGATGAATATTAACTAGATAAGAATATTCAGAACAGGCTTCTTCATAATTCGCATATATATCTTTTTTATTTAATTCGATATCTAGGACATTTCCACCAAGCTTTACAAAAGTAAATGCGACTTGAGTTAATGCTCCTGTCACAAATTCTTGGCTTGTGTAGATTTTATGCGGTAAAGCATCGATAACTTGTGCTGCGGTATCCGAGCTGCCCGAGGGTAAAGCAACGGCGACCAATTGACTTTCAGGGGTAAGTGTGGGAATTGCCATTAATAAACCCTCCTCTCAGTAAATAGTCCAAGATATACAAAACCCCACCTCAAACTAGTCAAGGTGGGGTTTTAAGCCAAATCAATTAAACGAATTAACCGAGGAAGTCCTTGATGACAACGAGGCCATACATATCAGGACGAACCATTTTCTTCGCATATCGAGTCATGACGCCTTTTCTTGGCACGAAGTCTTCGACTCCGAAGATCGTGGGAGTAGTCTGGAGTGGGACATATGGAGCATACACATATCCGCTTTCCAAGAAGCTGCCTCCGTTACGACCAACGAGGACGAGATTACGAGGGAAGTAAGGATCGACATAGACGTCGAATTTCTTCGACATTGAACCAATCTTGACCGCACCGGTGGTACCAGTAACCGAATCATGAGTCACGGAAGCTCGGAAGCCAGAGGTGAACTCAAGGATGTTAGCGGTTTCAGGACCGATGACGATGAAGTTAGCGCCACCTCGGAGCACCTTGCGGTGGATCTGAGCCGAGATGTCATTGACGGTTTCGAGAAGAGTCTCATACCATTCGCTGACGGTACCCGTGAAGTCCGCACCAAGCAGTGACTCGTTAGAGAAAGAGCTGATATCACTACCTGTGCCGCGATCAACGAATCGACCGGGACGACGTGACCAGTAGTAAGTACCGGCGGTTGCACCTTGGATGAGGTCGTTGAGGATTTCTCGGTCGATCTCAAGAGCAATCTGCTCGGAGAGAATACCGGTAAGCTCAACTTCAGCATCGAGGTTATGGTAAGCCTGAAGGTCTTGGCCCAGTTCTGGGGTCCATTTTGCCTTGAGCTTTTTGGTCATTGCTGACACTGCGATAGAGTCAACCTTGATGTCGATCTCAGGGATCTGATCGACTGGTTTGCCATTGAACGCGCCTCCGGTATCATTTGCACCTTCAAGTCCCCAGTTATCAGTACCAACAACAGCACCGAGACCTGCCTCTGCGAAGGCGTCAGCTTTTGGATAAGTAAATACGTGGCTTGCACCAGAGTGTAAAACCTCGGCGTTGTCGGCGTCGTATGTATCATCTGCAGCGGTGTCGGTAAACGCACTTGATTTTTTAAGAACAAGGGTAATATCTCCAGTTCGAACATCAATTCTGGTCAATCTTCGGACAAGAGTAGCATCAGTGTCGCCACCAACAGTGACCCCAACGGCTGTAACCAAGTCTTTGTTCAAAGAAGTCAAAGCAGAAGAAGCCAAAGTAAGAACCAGAACATGATCAGAAGTTCCGACAAGATCAGGGTCATACTGAATAGTCTTAAGCTGTGCATCTGTAGCTGATGAAATCTGGAATTGAGCCGTATTAAGAGATAATGTAGATGCATTACCGGCGACAGGAACAGAGCCAGTTGGTGAAGAATAAGCGTTTGCGAGGTTATAAAAACCACCGCCAGTTTCTTTGATGTCAGAGACACCACCGGTCAGTTCGCTTGCCACAACTCCGCCACCATAAATTGATGCATCAGCAACTCCACCAAGGCGACTCGCTGTGCTATCACTATGGGTGAAATCCAAGAAGAAAATCAGCCCTGAGGGGAGTGACATTGGTTGGACAGAGACCAGATCGTTTGCAACGAGTGATCCAAAGATTCTTCGAACCATTGGAAATGCAACGGCTGCAAAGCCTTCAACGTCACCACCGGCCATTGAAGAAGATTCTGTCAAGCGAAGAACTTCTTTCGCTTCGTTCTCAAGCAACCGAGCCATCGATCGCTTTTTCTGGGGAGAGTCGAGACCTTCAAGAAGTCCGGTACTCTCCCATTTGTCAAGTACAGCAGCACCTTCTTTCCGCAAATTGCGGTCGACAAGGCCTTCTGTTAATTTTTTATAAACAGACATTTAGATATCCTCCTATGATTTTTTAATTCCAGCAATTTCTCTCATTCGTTGAGCAAAAGATTCTTCCATTGATTTTGACTCTTTTCTCTGTGAATAAAAGGGTGAAGAATTTCGGCTAACAACCTCGCTAAGTGATTTTGGAGTTCTCTTTCTGGTAGAAAGGGCTCCCACTGCGCTTTCAAGGGTTTCAAAAATAACCTTAGCTTCTTCGACAGTTGAGGCTCTTGAAATAGATTCGACAACTTTTTGTTTTTGTCGCTCATTCAAGGAGATACTATTCAAGGCCTTGTTGGTATATAGAAGTCTTGCATTCGAAAGCATGACTTCATTAAGTTTTTGTTCGAGGGCGCTGACTCCTCGAACATACTTCTTATTTGTATTCTTTTGGTCCTCAAGGATCTTTTCAAGAAGATCGAGAGATTCTTTTAGGTTTTCATTTTCATCTTTAATTTTGCCATTCTCGGCTTCAAGTTCTTCAATCGAATCAAGAAGCTCCAGTTTTCTTTCCAGCTCTTTGGTTGGCATTGCTCCGCGTGGCGCGAACCCTTGAGGTTTTGATTCATAATCAAGCTCAAGCTCTTCGAGTATCCCCTGAAGAAGGTTTTCGTTTATCTCCATCTCAGAGCTAGGGTCTCCTGTTGGGGGGAGATCGGAGTCATCTAAAAAATCAAGGTTCATGCCATCACCCAATTCTTCTTCTCCCGTGGGGGGAGGAGCGGGATCATCATTAAGTTCCCCTGCGAGGTCTGATATGTCGAGATCAATCTCTACCAGCTCGTCTTCCTCGATCACTCCGGGTACTGTATCAAGGTGGTGACTCCCGACGTAAGGGATATCGCTCAGGGTTGCCTCTTCTTCAGGGGAAACATCAGTCTGAGGTCCTACTTCAAGACTATCTCCAGCTGACCCCCCACCAGAGAGACCAAGCATATCCAGATCATCTTGTTCGAGAAGCATTTCGACAGCTTCTTTAATCTCAGATGAGTGTTTTTCCAGAAAAAGTGCTTCTGCGTTTTTTAAAGCAGCAACTTTCAACGCCTCGGCGTCGACGATTGCATCATTCAGCATATCAGACATATTATATCTCCCGATCATTTTTATCTATCAATAAATAGTATTCTTCGTCCTTAAAAGAAAAATAATTATTATAGGTTAGTTTGTTGATACAAAAGCCCAACCCGGATAGGAACCTTCACTTCCAGATGATGCGAGAATAATTGAGCCATAATCAGACTGTATTAATAGACTTGTAGCACCTTCTACTGTTTCTGATCCTTGGGATTCCACTGTAATATTATTAACCGAGGCACTCCCCTCTGAGTCTTTTACAATTATAATTCTCCCATTCTCGGTGCTTGCAAGGGGAAGTGTAACCTGTATAGCGGCTGTTGTTGTATCAACGATAATTGTTGTATCTCCGGAACTACAAGAATAATCTGAAGTGATAACGTTATAATCTAATTTAAGTGACATATCAAAACACCTCTAATAAGTGGTAGTCTGTTCCATCTGAAAGGAGCCACACTGCGCCATATTGATTTTCTATAATATAATTACTCTCGCCATCTATTGTACTCGTAGAATCTCTAACATATATATAATAATTCACACCGGGGTTGTGAGGGTTGGGGGTTCCAGCTACGCCCAAATCGTCCTTGATTATAAAAAAACCTCCAGCGCAAGACGCCGCAGAAGGTAGTAATACCCTCTGCACGGTTGAAACTGCGGTATTTATTCTAAAAAAGATTAAATCATCATCACAGGACGCAGTGTATGTGTTTCCGTCAACCGCAGTTGTGGCCAACACCAACGGGCCGCTATCAGCAGGGCCAAATATTCTGGGGAAGATATTCTGAACGACACCTGTTGAACCCAGCACCAAAGGGGTCACTTCGACGCCAGACTTTTTGGATTGCTCGTCGTGTACCCTTGCATAAGTTTGCAAGGTATGATCAGAACTCCAAGACCCTCTACCTGCCATCGTGACCCCCTGTATTAGCCGATGCCGAGTGAACCAGACCAGTTATCAAAGGCTAGTGAAGATGTGGAGATCGGCGTAAGACCTGCTATTATTGAAGCGGAAGCTTCATGTTCGGCGTGACCCATGAGATAGATATCTCTAACGCGCCATTCACCAGTATAACTCTCACCGGGGTCAAGAATAAAATAATTGTTCGGGTGCCCCAAGGAAGATGAAGCCACGGTACCCTGCGAAGAAAACCCGACCCTCATCGAGCCTGTCGTGGAGGCTTCATCAACAGTGTTCTTTACCGTGACAAATCTTGAAATCTGGGGGAGGGAAACAACAGTAGGCCCAGTTGTTCCAGACGCTGCCACAGTTAAGGATGACGTAACGTATGGGATTGCAGACGCCTGATATGATCCAACGTTTTGAAGTCCCGGTTTGTGATATTTAAATGTTGACATGACTCATTTACCTCTTGGTCTTTTTTGGAGGCCTTCCGCCGCTAGTATAAATAGTTTTCTCTTTTTCTTTCTCAGCCTCTAACTCTTGTTTTCTCTTTTTCTCAGATAATCTTTTCTTTCTGTGCCTAACCGCTGACGGCTTTTCATATCGTTGCTTCGCTATATATTCTTCAACGATTCTTTCTTTCTTTAACTTCCTCATAAACTTCTTGATTGCTCGCTCTAAAGAATCGCCATGACGAACTTTTACCTCTAAGTTAACTCTTTTAGCCATTTGTTTTCCTTATTAAAAAAATTTGGAGATATCAACGCCGGGATCCGAAGGATCAAGGTCGTCAAACATAGGTGCTCCCTCTGAGGAAGTGCTTACTACTGATGGGTTAGATGGTACACCTCCCCTTGAGAGGGGAGCAGTTCCTTCAAATATGTCAACCCCACCATATGCTGTTTTACCTAAAGATTCTAAAATCTTATTGCGATTGCTCTGCATTTCAATTTTTTGTTTTTTAGGTTGTGTTGTTTTTTTCCTTGACAAGTTTTTAGATCTAGGTATAATGCCTGAAGAGCTTTTATTATTTTCTTTTATTAATTCTGTTCCTATAACAACTTCTGAAATAATATTAGATAAAACCCCATCTTCAAAAATAACTTCTTTAATACATTCTTTGATTAAAGGTTTTAATATGTGTTTTAGTTCTCTCTTATTCATTTTTTCTCTCTGAAGGTGTGTGGTTTTCTATCGCTGTTTTGAGAGAAGCCAAAAGATTTGAGGCCATCTGCTTTGTACCTCTAGCATACTCTTTCATCCGCTCAGCACTATATTCTTCACTGACATTTTTTGGTAGGTCTGCGTACTTAACCGCAGGCGGACGGCCATATGCTATATTAAAATTTTCGTAAAAGTTAAGTATGCTAGTCAAAGAGGTCTTCATAATATATATTGCTATCCCGTCTTTATTCTCGACAGCAGAATCTATTCCGTGGTCTTCTGCTAATATGTCGCTCAAAGCTCGGGTAAGGACTCTGGCTCTAATACCCACTACTCCTTCCAAGTTCTCTTGTAAGTTATTGTTGGGATTTAATCTTGCTGGCCTGCCCAGATGTTTTTCAATATAGAGAAGAGACTCTATAATATAAAGGAGTTGAGGTAGTGTGCGGAATTGTTTAAAATTCGCTCTTATGAATTCAAGCCAATCTTTTTCTTCGTTTTTCATATCAATAGGCTTGGAAGATGGATAGTTAGCAGGTTGGTGTCCCGGTTCTATCACTGTATCTCCAGCGAGAGCTCCGATGCGTCCATGTACATGGGTAGTATTCGACTGGTTATCCAGCTCTACCTTGGTTCCGGCTTCCATCACGTTATAAATCATTGATTCTAAAAGTTTTTTTGTCAATTTCATCTTAATATATCGTCCAAAGTTTTGTTTAGTTTAGATATGATGTTGTTTCCTGAAGTTCTTTGTTTCCATTCTTTAAGCATGAAGGCGTTAGGAGTGGAAGGTTCCGAAACAATATCAAAACAAATTAGCTGAAAGTCATCTTCAACAATGGTATCCTGACCCTGCTGTCTGACCGACCCTAAACCCCTTGATGATATTCCAATTTTCACATTCGCATTGATTAATTCTTGAAGAACTTTGCCCGATGGGGTGTTTAAGACTTCAATCTTCCCCATTACTGAGGGACCGCTCCACCACACCTGTGTAACTAGATGAGAGACATTTTTAAGATTGATTACTGAGTCATCGGGGTGATCTAATTCTCCCAGTGCTCTTCGTTCTTTGATTAAATTTTGGTAGTTTTTAACTTCACGCTCAAGGATCATTTGCGGATATTTTCGACCATTGCCGTTTCTGCAGTCAGCCTCTTGAAGTTTCCCAGAAAGATAAACAACACCGGTTGCCGCTTTTCGTTTTTCTTCTTCATTTAAAACATCCATGCAGATACCATCTGCACAAAGTTCATAATACTCTCTTAAAACATACTTACTCATCTTTTCTTTATTCCTGCTAAGTATTGCCAATTGGCTGTTTTTTCGTTTAGTTTATTTATTCGAATTTCTTCTAAAGGATCCACCCGCTCGGTCAACGCGAGCTTTTTTTGCAGATCAACAATTGCCGCTTGAAGTCTCGGGGTCCCGCCCTCTATAAATTTATCAATAAGATAGGTTTTTTGTTTTTGGGGCAGGGGTCCCCAGAAGGCTGGGTATTCGGACTTCATCCAATTCTTCACTTCTTTTGTTTGTTTTCTTCTCAGGTATCTTGCGGGCCCTCGGCTTCCCCTTTCATTCTCTTCTCTAGCTGCTCGTATCTCTGGAGCTTTATTTATTTTATCAATATCAACAGCCATCTTACCGAGTTTCACGGCCAGCCCCCTTTCCAGATCGTCAACACGCATTCTCATCTGTTTAAAATCTTCCCGTTTTATTGTTCTGATATTTAATGTTGTAACATAATCCGTTATCTTATCAATATGATTATATATTTTTTTGATATCGTCGCTAGGGACCTTATTAATATCTTTGGTGGGTTTGTCATTTGAATCAACCACTTTCTTGTTCTCCACTGCACCAGTCACAACTTGGCGCTTGTCGTTTCTTGCCTGATATTCTTTTTCGTCTTGGGCTTTCAGCCCAGCTTGGCGATCCTCATTCGGATGAAACGTACCTTTTGTTAAATACCATAGGCGAAGAAATTTTTCCCACGCCTCTTCGGTTTTAAAATCTTCGTGAGTTACGTCTTCTAGTAGTACAGTCGTTTTTTTATTTCGTTTATTCACTAGCCTTTTCCTCTAAAGCCGGGCTCACCCCGGCACGGGTATACACCCAGATCTACAACGCCTAACTCCACGTAACATATAACGCTTCATCATGTTTTATCACCTCCCGTTAAATTAATATTTACTCCATAATCATCGAACAACATCGTAAGGGCATACGAAGTTCCAGACGAAAGACAGCCGAGTAAAAAAGCAGTCACAAAAGAGCAATCGAAAGTAAATAGTCCTGTCCACGAGTTAATAGCACAGAGAAATACTCCAACCCAAAATCCTAGACACATTGGACATCTAAAAAAATAGTAATCAGGTCTAATTTTATCTAGCACCTTACCATAAGCAAGAATCAGAGTCATTCCATACGCGACCAAGACAAAAGTTAATAGTTCCATTTTACATCCTATGTAAGCTCATGGATCCAACCGATCCATATGGGTAAAGAAGGTATCCGGGGCGGAGAGACCCTTGTGACTCTTCATGAGGAACTTCGCCCAATTCAGTTGAGTTTTCCTCATCGGGGTCTACAAAAGATTCTTCCATTTTCTCAAAATAATCGTTATAAATATAGCCCTGTTTATCGCTGCTGATGTACCTCTCCAGTTCTATAAGAAGCAAATTTAAGCCGTTAAGGTTATCGTTGATTTGATACTTTGCTTCCATCGTCCCATAAACGTTGCCACCTTGAATAGAATCCAGCGCGACAATCCCTTTTTTTGCAAGATATGAGAAGATTCTATCCTGCACATCGTAAACATCGTCGGTTATTCGCTCTTTCGCGATGATTGTTATCCTCTTCTTCCTCGGGGCCACTACTATATCGACTTCCGGGTGGTCATATAAAATAATATCACCGTTAACCGACTTTCTGGCGTGTAGGGTTACGGTTTTTTTGTGAGCCTCTGGCCCTACCTTAATCGTTATTGACATTTTCTTTAAGATCTCCAACTAAATTTTGTATCTTCAATATTTGTTGTAGCATTGAACGATCAATTTCTCTCTCGCTATAAGAGTCGAGAGTCTCAAGGACAAGCCCTATTTTTTTCATAATCATGTCGTCGTCGGAAATGCCTTTAACATTCTTCGACTCTTTCAGTTCATCTCTTAGCCTTGAGATTTCATCATTAAGATAAAGCTTTAATGAAGTTCCTTTGTCATCGAAAGAAGTAATGAACCAACCAAGTAAATTTTTCTGTTCTTCTAGAAGATCTCCATACTTCTTATTATATTTTTTAAGGAAGGTCTTCATCGTTAAATTATCGACAGTCTTCATAGACTTAAGCGACCCCGCCCTCATCGATATATTTTTCGCGATTGATTCCTCAAGGATAACTCTAGACTTAATAGAGGTAGAAGAGTTGAATATTTGATGAATTGTAGCCAGATCTTTATAGTTTGGGATAAAATTATTGTAAATTTTCGGAGAAAGTTCGGTATTGATGGTGTCAATCAACTTTGTTTGTTCTTGGAATATTTTTTCTTTATCCAATCTAAGATATTCTATCTTGGCCTCTTGAATAATTTTATCTGCTATTTTTTTGTCAACAGAGTCGGTTTCGTAGATGGCCTTGTACGTCCGTAGTTCTTTGGCAAGTATCTTGTCTTTCGAGAAAAACTCTTTCAAAATTGAGAAGACCTTTATCTTTTGAGAAGACTCTTTATTGATAACTGCCTTAGTCGCCTCTCTAATCAAAGCCTCATATATAAAAGCAATATTTCTTTTTTTATTGTGTTTCATTCTCATTTTTCTTTAACTCCATACCCTTGATCAAGTCGGCTACTTCCCTTTTCATTTCAAACAAAAGGTTCTCTTCCTCATTAACATAACTAGTTTGCCCCTCTTCGTAAATACCCCTAGAATACCTTCGAAGATCACTTAATCCTTTAAACGTACTCCTCACTGTATTGGTTGATTCGCCGTCTGCGGCAAAGTAGCTTCTTTTTCTGGCCCCCATTGACCGCGAATCACTTGCAACCGGATTATATTTCTTGCCTTTATCTTTTGGTCCAGCCACTCCTTTTTTCCGGTGAGACATATACCATCTATCATCACGCTTTCCTGCGCCAGCTTCAGGAACAGCCAGTAGTGAGTCAACTGCGGAGTCTTCAGAGTCAGGGGAATCTCCCGACTCTGGTTCGGCGCTGCTGGCTCCGCCTCCCGCAGGATCATCCCCCGGGCTCTCACCAGCTAGATCTACCGGCCCATCTTCGCCTCCGTCGGGCGGCGTCGCTTCGGAGGCAGGCACACTGGTTCCCATGAAGTCCCCTCCGGATTCTTGTTGCGCGATCTCTGCGACTTTCTCAAGAGATGCTCTAAATTTTGCATCATGATACATTTCTCGTTGTATCCTAACAAATTCTTCTTCTGACAGGTTAAAAATATTCTTAGCTACCCATCTCTTGCTAAAAAACCCATCTGTCGCAGTAGAAGCAACATCAAATTTTGTCCGCCAATGCTCCAGCTCCTGCATCTCGGCAATCTTAGAGGGATTATTTAAAGACAACCTAAAATTTATGAGATCTCTGCCTTTGAACCCAAGAGTATAAAGGTGAATGATTCCAATTTTTTCCATCTCTGAAATAATATTTCTTTGTAGTCTTTGGACTGTTCTCGCAAACCTAATATCTTTTTGGGCGAGGGTTGATTTATCCTCATTCGCTCCTTCTCCCCTGCTTATATATGCCTGAGGGACTTTGATGGCGGCGTATAGATTGTTTTGCATATATTTAACATCATCTATATCGCCAGTGTAGGAACCTCCGGGTAGGGTCTCAATCCTTGAAGTATTCCCCGATCTAGTTGGTATAAAATAATCTTCATCTATAGAAAGAGGATTGTACCTCAAGTCAACCCGGCCCGTATTAGTGTTAACAACTTGATTACGCTTCATTTGTGTTTTTACTTTTTCAATATATTGTTCTACATCTTCCGGGCCCATATTACCAATATCTATATAAAAAACTCTACGTTCGGGCGATCTAACAATCCTATAAGCCATCATCGCGTCTTCAAGCAGGTTTAACTGCCTCCATATTCTACGGGCGGGATCGAGTACTGAGGTTCCATATGGGGCGAATTTATCGTTGCCAAGGGCCCGAAAATGTGCTACTTGCCAGCTTTCGAAGGTTATTCCGCCAGTATTCCATTGATATTGAATATAATTTGGGTTTGTCTGATCCTTACCCTCCATCCGCTCTATTTCTCCGACTGGTAGTCCGTGGACATATTTGATCCCAAAATCTTCGTCTATATCAAGATAAAGATAAAAGTCACCATATTTGCACATAGCACGACACCAACCATGTAAATTTTGTTCGACATTAAGGATGTTCGTATAGAGGGCTTCTAGAATAGATTTAATCTCTTCATTGGGACAATCGATTTTCAACATTTTAGAGAGTCCACTCGATGTTGTCATTTCATCTGCATAAATATCAAGCGCCGAAGCCAACTCAGGTCTGTGCTCCATTTGATTAAAGTCACTATATCTGCCGACTCTCTCTTGAGAAGACATTAATTCAGACGTCAAGTTTTCTAAAGGATTGTACGCAGTCTTCTTGAAAGTTTGCCCACTAAGGGACTTAAAATTATATTTATCAAGGTATCTTCTTTTTAGCTGCTTCTCAGTTTGTGACCGATAATTAACCAACGGCCCTGAAAACAATTTAGTTAATCTTCGATATAAAGGAGATATTTTTCTTTTTTTACTCGACATGTATTATTTTAACCTTTGTATAGCCAGAGAAGTTCTCTTTGCTGATTAATCTTACCACTGTTATTTATAGAGCGATGTTCGGGCATCCCATCGATTGAAGTATTTAATGTTGAGTTGTATGTCGTTATCGCAGTCAAGGCTGCCTTTGTGTATTCCACGTCTCGCCTGTTTTCAATGATAGCTGTATCTCTGACCCAGCAGCCAATAGCTAGCGCCATAATAAGATCATCGTGATATCCCCTTTGGGCAGTTGCCTTGCCGTTATGCCATATAAAAGTCTTCATTTCGTTTGCCAACCTTGAGGAATATATGGTAATCACTCTATTTCTAATAAATTGCTCAAGCTTGGCGATAATCAATGGCCGAGTTTTTGAAGAAGTCGTAAACCCCGCTACAGCGCCTCCTCTGTTCTCGGCCAGATACTCCTCGATATACTCGTGAGTTGACTTTATTGAATGATATATATTAGGGTACTTCTTCTCTTTTAGTTTTTCTAGTGTAGAGAACCCAATTGTATTGTTTTCGACAACAATCATACAATTGCCGTATTCAGACCCAGCGCCATATAAGATCTCTGCGAATATATCTGGTGCCACCTTTCCTTGATATTCGGCAATGATTTCCATTGTTTCTAACTTCAAAACATGAAAAACTGAATAATCTGCCCCGTCGCCTCTGGCAACATCAGCAGAGATCATATAGGTGAAGTCTTTGTTAAAGGTCTCCCAGATCCAATAGTTTCTATCAAATTGAGTTTTATACTCCGGCTCCTTGGTTGAGTTAAATATTGCTCCAATATCTTCCGGCGTAAAGACTGTATCTCCAGAGGCATTAAAATTACACTGTAATTCCTGAGCGATTTGTCTTTTTGTGAGATCTTTTGTGTTTTGTCTAAACCACTCTAGGTCCCGGTCAGGGTGAACATCCCACATCAGTTCGGTTGGTTTAAAATTGCTGTTGCCGCTCTCCGCAGAAACCCAAGTCTTATGAAACCAATTGCCAACGCCGTTCGGAGTTGATAAAGCAATACATCGACCTCCAGTTGCAAGGGTTTGTTGTAAACCTGTCCACAAATCTTCAAACTTTTCTATATGAGCTGCTTCATCTATGACTAACAACGATGCCGACTTAGAACGGCCTGCGTCAGAGGAGGTAGAAGACGCTTGAATTTTTGATCCATTTTTTAGTGAGAAAAAAGTTCTGTTGTTCAGATCAACATTTGTTAATTGTTTGAAAAAAGGGGGAAGATGATTGATGATCGCTTTGACTTTCTGCACCAACGTAGTCGCTACATCAAATTTCGTTGCCATAACAAGGACATACTTATTCCTCTGAAAGAACATCATCCAAGCTATATACCCCGCAGAAATTGTGGTTATACCTAATTGACGCGCTTTCAAAATTATATTATATCTGTGGTCATGAAAATCTTTTAGGAGTTGTTCTTGGTAATCGAAAGTCTTGAAAGGGATTAGCCCCTTCTCAGCGTGCTCGATTTTTGCATAATTATTCAGGAAATAAAATGGGTCTTTCCCACACTGTTTTAATTCCCGCATCATTTCTTTTTTTGTTAATGCCATAAGTCTGTTTATTCATCGAGAGCTTTTAAGATCTCCTTCCTAACGAGATTTCTTAATTCATCTTCGCTGCTCTGTATTGTCTTTTCTTTCTTAATATTCTCTACAAATAAATCAATTTCTTCGCTTATGATCTTTTTTAACCTAGATTTTTTAATATTCATCTTCATTATTTTGGGGCTCCCTTTCCAAGACTAATCCATTTTTTAATCGAATCATCTAATCGGTCATCCGGCGACTTTTCTTCTTCGAAGCCCTTGAGACCACCAATCTTAAAGTATTGTTTGGCGGTTAACCAACAACGGATGTGTGAAATATATTCTAATCTAACTTTACAATCGCATGTTTGAGTCAAAGACAATCCATTACCTGTGATCTGCTTATATTCCTTTTTAAGGAACTTGACAATCTTTTTAAACATCGAAGCGGTATCTCCGTCGACATCCTTAAGATTGGTTAGTTCTTTTTTAGTCATCTCACTGTGGTAATGAACACAGAGTTGGTCACCGTGAAAAGATACAGAAAACCCGTCCATCACCCTTTTATCGATAAGGGGTCGTCCCTCTTCTCTCTTTAGCCCAATCTTAACCGGTTCTCCTTTGTCATCGGTCGCCCCATCATAAGACTTTGACGCGGCTTGGCTAATTCCTTTGATAATATCATATGTTGTCGACATTTTTATCCTTCCTTTTTCGCTGTTCGCCTCTTATTTTGGGTATCTCGACCTCGATTTAATCTTTTTTTCATAATGCTATCTGCATACGGCTTAAGCTGGTTTTTAATATTTTCTATTACTTCCATTGCGGCAGCTTTATCACCAGCCTCCTCTAATTCCGCTACAATCCTAAGGATCTCCCCTAGTCCAGTTTTAATAGCAAAATTGTCTTTCTCCTCGCCTGTCAGAGAGGTGTGCTCATAGTTGTGACCCTCTTCTGTTCCCTCTTTCAGGATCTCAGAGATCACTTCTCTTATATTTTTTTCAAGAAATCTTTTAGTAATTTTCATTTTTGTTCTCCTAGAACTGTCTTCTTTTGTGTGGGTCTCCAACCACTCACCCAGCGCTCTTCTCTGCCTTCGACCCATTGTATAAAACAATTAAAGCAGCATTCATACTTGTTCATAAAAACGTCATCTTTGATTTTCATAGAATAAGCCTCACATACTGGACAAATCCTGTTGGATTCTTTATTAAGTAGTTTTTTGGAGATTAAAAAGCCATCGTGCTCGACTTTATCTTTAGTTTCCTCAACCTTTCTTTCTTTATTTGAAAGTATTTTAATCTGTTCTAAGTAGTCCTTTTCCTTCTCTTTATCCCAGTTGTCGTTTGGATCTGCTATCGCCTCTTTACCATATTTTTCTGAAACAGCTTTTTCTAATCTTAAAATAAACTCATATTGTTCTTTGTTCATAATGTACTTCAACCCCAGACGATGCCTCCTGTTACTAATGTTCCAGCGGCATACCCCAATATAAGCTCCCACCCATTAATGTTTACTTCATTCACTGCTGCAGTTTCTAGGAAACCGATATAGTCTTCCATATTTCCATTAATGGATTTATTTAATTTTCGTTCGGCTGTGAGGTCTAATTCTAAATTATTTAATTTTAGTTCAAACTCTTTAGTTAAGATTTTTTTCTGATACTCTAGTTCAAGATCGTGCCTTTGATCTTCAAACTCGATTTCGCTCATAATCTCGGCTAGACCCCAAGGTTCGATTAAAACACCTTCAAAAGGAGCTTTCTCACCCTTCTTCAGATTTTTTATATAAGGTTTCTTTTCTTTTTCCTGAGCCATCAACAGAGGAGCGGTTGTCATCAGTAAAGATGCTAAAATCAAAAAACTCGCCAACTTCTTTTGTGAAATCATCTGGGCCCTCATTGTACCTCCCTATCCTGTTATCAATTGAATCTTGTTTTTTCTTTTCAAGTTTGTTAAGCCCTACATCTTTATCCTCATGTAGGTCTCTAAGGTCTTGAAATGTATCGTTTATAATTTCAGTTTTTTTATTATTTTTGTCTCTTTGGATCTTTTCAATATCTTCTTTATCTTTTCGATATCTTCTTTTAGCAGCGTTGAGTATAGATTTGAATTTTTTTACCCCACCGCCACTAAGAAAGAAATAGCCAGTAACTAAACCTAAAATTATAATAGGAGTATACCAGTAATTTTTAAAAAAAGCTAGTATTTTTTTTAAAAAAATCATTGTTCTCGTTCATCATTATTGGTTGTTGTTTTCCAGCTAGTCGCCAAATCTGCAAACCCTTGGACACCAACGTAACCAAGGGCAATCGCAACCCACTGATCGGCAGTGATCAGACCTATGATGAGAAAGATTGTTGAGAAGATCCAAACCAAAAGCTTTCGGCTAATGGCTTTCTCTAAAAAAGTATCTATTTTATTCATGGTTGTTTCCCCTTTTAACTATAAATAGTCAAAAGTTTAAACATTGACATGGGCAAGATTATTTATTTTTTGGATGTTTATTTGAGTGTCTACACAATCTTTCAGTGATTCTAGGTGAGAAATAAGAAGAACTGTCTTGAAATGCATCTTAGTAATCTCAAGGATCTGAATAAAGCCTTCCATATTGTTTTCATCTAGTGCTGTGCCCGGCTCATCAAGAATAAAGATATTTGATTTCGGGAGACTTGAAACTGTTAATAGAGCCAACCGTATCGCCATGGCAGCAATAGATTTTTCTGCGCCTGAGCCCAGTGAGATAGGCCTTGGCTCCTGACCATAATGTTGTAGCAAAATGTTCAATTTCTTTCCGTCTTCCTCAAAAAATACTTCAAAGTTTGTTATGTTCGAAAGTACTTTCTGTATCTCATTATTGATAATTGGAAGACGGTTTTTTATTATTTCATAAGAAATGCCACAACTGTGCATACAAGTCAGGTACATCTCATAAATTAAAAAGTCATCATTATCCTTTTGATATTCTAGCTTTTCTTTCTCAATATTTTTGTACCCTTGTTCTAAAGAGCCGTGCTCTTGATAGAGTTTGAGAATCTTATTATTACAATTTTGCAATAATCTCTTTTTATCTTCAATGCTCCTATCGAGATCTCTTTCTTGCTCCCTCAGGTTTATTAGTTTACCCATCTCTTCTTTATTTTTCTTGTATTCTTCTTTCTTCTGATTAAGTCTTTCAATAGCGCTACTAAGATGGGTTAGTGAAGCTTCTGCCTTCTCTTTTCTAACCCTAAGATTTTTAAGATCCATGTGAGTTTTGTTTCTCTTTTCCATCAATTTTGTATATTTGTCAAGGTGCTCTTGATTTTTAGCTGGCTCCATTTTATCTATATCTAACTTAAGTTTATCAAAAAGAGATTTGACTTCTTCAATCTCGTCGCAAAGATCTTCGATATCATCTCGTGCTGCATAGGCGTCTTTGATAAATCTACAAGAAGAATATTCATCACCACAAGGGACTTGAGAAAGAAGTTTGGTTTTTTCTTTTTTTCTATCAAGTTTTCTAGAGAGCTGAGAAATGTTCAGGAAGAAGCTGTCAAGCTCCTCTCTTTTAGATTCTATGATGTCTTGCTTGTTTTTCCTAGAGCTAAAATCAAATGCTTTGGCAAATTCTTCGATTTTAAACAGCATCTCGGAATCAGATTCGATCTGTTCTTCTATTTTCTTTTTTTCGCCAGATACGAGGTTAAATTCTCTGCTATTTGATGCGAGCGCGTCTTCTATGGATCCTAAGTCGATCAAACTTTTTGGCAGCGTTTTAATTGATAAAATCACATCCTGCAGTTCACCCTGAAGGATATCAATCTTTGAGCTTACAACTTTGCAAGATTTTTTTTCCCTCTCTATATTCTCTTCACTCCCAAAGATTAGTTTATCAATTAATTCAAGTTCTGAATCAAAGTCTCGGTCTTGCTGTTTTCTAATACTGGATTTGAGGAGAGCTGATTCTTCTTTTGCTAATTTAAATTTTTGGTCAAAGATTTCAAGATCAAGGAATTTAGCAAGTAACTCTTTTCTTTTTGTCGAACCCTCGTTGATAAAGTTAAGCGCGCCGTTCTGAGAGGTCATTGAAGTAAACAAGAAATCTTCTAGGGAACCAAAATATTTTCTTATTTTTTTATCCGTTTCGTTTCTATTTGTCTCGTTCAGGTCTTTAGTTAGACCAGTTGTTTTGTCCTTAACCCTAAAGTCTACGCTAGTCTTTGCTTCTAAGGTCTCTTTCCCTTTTAATTTTTTTATATATTTTTCGCACTCTCTAGTGATAGTGTACAGTCTGCTCCCAACTTCTATTTTGACCTTGCCGATGCACGAATCCTTTTCTTGATTGATAATGCTCAAATTCTTTCTTTCGTTCTTGGAAGTATTATTGAATATTGTAAAAAGTATTGCGTCGATGATACTCGACTTCCCTGAATAGTTTTTTCCGAAGATTCCCGTAATCCCGTTAAGATTCCTAAAATCAATCTTGTTTGACTCTCCATAATTAAAGAGATTATCCCATTCAATGGAAATTAGCTTCCAATTAATATTCCTACCTATCTCTTCACTTTCTTCAACTGATGAATTAAGCTTCCGGTTTAGTTTGTATATCTTCTCCAGCTTTTCCTCTGGCAGTTTATAATCTTCGAGGTAATCTTTTATTAAATTGCTCTGCACGACGATGTCTCGTAAGTTCTCTTGCTTGGCTTCAATTGTAGACCCCGACTGGCTTGATTTAGTATCCATCTTGTTGAGAGTGACAATTGACTCAGGCTTAAAATTTGTTTTTGCTCTTTCTACTGCAAGTCTTACTTTTGAAATAGGGACGTTGTTATAAACCAATCTAAGTCGGCTGTCTTTGGGAACATTAAGGTTTTTCGGAAGTATACCACCTGATGTTAATTCAACCGTCACATGTGGTTTAGGATTGCTGACTTTTATGTGTTTAACACTGAAATCCTCTTTTGTTTTAATATCCCAAACTAAAAAACCCTTATCATTTGTTTCCCCGTGATTCTGCTGGATCAGGCTCCCAGAGTACCTCACCTTTCCCTTTTTGTCTAGGATTTGATTTGTTTTGTGGATATCTCCCAACATAGCATAGTCAAACTTATCAAAAATGGAAAGGTCTTCCTCTCCGTGGTCCATCACCCACCCTATGTCAGTCGAACACCCAGAGATCGATCCGTGATACAATGCAACATTGATCTTGTCGACATCGGTAGGGTCGATCCAATTTTCTCTATCAAAAACCGATAAACAGTTAAATACGATGTCTTCTGTGATCTTGACCTCTTCGCAGTTTTTAATTAAGAAAATATTAGGGTTTTTGAGTGCATCGACCACGGGAGTGACAGCATCTTGCCTTTGGGTTGATTTTAGATTACCGTCGTGGTTCCCTAAGATTATATATGTAGGCGCTATCTCCGCCAGATTGGTGAGGAAATTCGAACACAGTTCAAAGTATTCTGGCGATAAATTTGTCTTTGTGTGGGCAATATCGCCGCCGATATAGATAATATCGATATCCTGCCCTTTTACTTTTTTATAAAGGTCTTCAAAACTTTCGGTATACTCTTTGTGAAACTTTAAGTTTCTTATGTGTATATCACTAATGTGCGCGATTCTAGTCATTTGTCTCCTTATAGACTTTTACAGCATCTAAATCCTATTTCATAAAATCGAAACAGATCGCCGTGGTTTTTTACTGACTGACTGCAAGATCTTGGTTCTGCCCAAAACCTTCCTTTTAGGTTGCCTCTAAAAGATCTCTTAGTATAATTTCGCCTTTGCGTCCACTCTTCTACATTGCCGATCAAATCATAAACACCGTATGTTGAAAAACATGCGATATTATCGCCACTAGGGTCCGCCTGATATAAAGCGAGTACGTGTTCTGCCGCAGTCTTAGAATTTTCTTCCACGGCTTTGTAAAACAACCCATCAAGAGTTTGCATATCAGGTGTTGAAATAGTTTTTTTCCAATTCCCTAGCTTAGACCCTGAATATCTTTTCCAAATTTTGTCTGTGTTGCAATACCCCTTTTTATAATTATCTCCGTAAGACCACTCATATTTCTCTGGCCCTTTACAAGCCTTCGTCCATTCGTCATCATAGCATAATCTTTTCCCTTGGTTTTCACACCACGCCTCAGACTCAACAAACGAAAACATTACTAATGGTTTCTCATAAGGTTTATTTGGGGCCTCAAACATATCGATACAATAGCTATCAATTTTAACCATGTCTGAAGGGCATACTCTTTCTTCGCCCCACGCTGCATATGCCGAAAAAACTAAGAAGATTAATAGCAGGATAAACATATTTTTTTTCATAACATCATTGCTCGCTTGATCATACATTTGTGAGAACTCATAAACTCTGCTTCATCTTTTCTCTGATTAAACACTCTTCGCGACATCGATCCGATATCGTCATAACCCGTCGTGTCGATTTTATAGACTTCTATATCATACTTCAAAAGCTTGTCTATTATGTACAAGGATTTATTCTCTACGTTGGCATCGAGGCCAATATATACCGAAGTATCATTTTTTACAATTTCCCAAAATAATTTTGACTTTTCTGATAATGTCGACCCAAGAAGCGGGACCGAGTTGTCGCCTGCAACGATAGAATCAAACACCCCCTCTGTTATTATAATCTCTTTAGAGAAATCAAGAAACAACTCATTAAAAATCATTTTATTTTTCGATAGCGGGGAATTCTTATATTTTCTCCAATCTCCAGTATAGCTTCGCGTGACATAATAATTAACGTCACCGTCTAAGTTGAAGGAAGGGATCACCACCCTTCCTTCATATTCTCCCGACTTACAGAAACCAATCTTCCATTTAAGAATCTGATCGTTAGTTACCCCCCTGTCCTTCAGATATCTTCTTGCCTGTATCGAGGCAAATTCGATGTGCGAAGTGCTGAGTGGCTCGAACTCATCCGGGAGATCGGTTATTGGTTCTGCTCCTTCCGATTCAATCTGCAGAATGATTTTGTCAAATTCTGTTATATCGACCTTGTCTTCGTCCCTCGGCCATTCCCTACAGTCGTTAAAATCTCCATACTTTTTAACTAGCCGATAAACGTTCTTACCCCGATAATCACAGACCCAACATTTAAAAACGTTTTTGTCTAGATTAACTGAAAGTTTTAACTTGTGGTGATTACATTGCGGACACTGGAAAAGATGTTCTTGGTGAGAATGGCGACAAGACCCAAAGATCTTCTTAAGGATGTTTAACTTTTGTTTTCTACTTTTTTGCATTCTTTTAACCCCGATCGTGCAATTACTAAGGAGTCTGCCCGGTCATAACTGCCCGGTGCAGGATTATTATTTCTGGTGTATGATATCACGAAGTCGGGATCACTGTCAAGGATATGCTTTAAAACAACCTCCTTTGTTTTTTGCCCCTTCGCTACTTTAATGCCGTATAATTTCCTAGCAGATGTAGCAGCGAGATATTCTGGCTCATGGCCAAAGATAGTATAAGCGATATATGAAACTATACCGTTAATCTTTGAAAGAACGGAAAGCGTTTTTGCAGAGGAAAAGCCACTACGAAAAGATTGTAAACTTTCTTCGATATAAACCTTGTCAATCTCAAATTGAGATCTTAATTCTAGAAGTTTCGTTTCTAAAAATCTTGCCTTATGAAGAAGACTTGGGAAATGTTTTTTACTTCTCGTATCCCACGATTCACAGTATAGAATCTTACCGGATTCGTCAATTACGGACGCACCTGTGATAGAGGAGCTGATGTCTAGTCCTAAAATATTCATTATATGTCCAATTTAAGTTTGAAGGTGTAGTCGTCAATCTCTCGTTTCCTAACGGGGTTGGCGAGTTTTGCGACTGCTATAAGATTCTGGTGTTCATCATAAATACCAATCTTAGAGATGTAAGTGATTTTCTGGAAGCTTGAAGTTAGGTCAGAGAACTCCCCGCCAACTAAGTTTTTAATTTCCCCACCAGACTCTTCCAGAAAATCACTACCAGAGTGAAGAGAAGAGGTATTGTAATAGTCTATAAATGTAGGGTTCTGAGAATAATTAAGCTCGCCTCTTCTGGCATGAGCTAACATAGTCACTGTCGAAATGTAGCTTGAGCCTGAAAACTCTAATGCAAAGCTACTTCTCGGAGATGACGCGTAAGTAGTACCTAGAGACCCGGTACTAGCGAAGTAATACCAAGCGGGCCCTTCTTCGGTGGTATTATCTTCGTAATAATCCATAAGGTCTGTGTTATTACTTAAGGCGCTGCCTGTCAGCACAATAAACCCTTCTCTATAGAGAACAAACCCAACAACAGATCCTGAGTCCTGTGATCCCTGTGGCTCAGTTTGGATCAGTTCCCCGTTTAAATTTATATCTTGGGCACGCCCACATAGAGTTCCGGTCATAAAAAATTTAAGATCGACTGTCCCTTTCTTAATACCTGATCCATAGTATATTGATGGTATACTTATTAGCTTTACTTTGGTCGCCCCGGTAGCGCCACTAAAGTCTCTATCATGAGGGTCTTGCTCTGAAGACGTAAAAGAGTAGTGGGGACTATTATATTTGTAATAATCTATAGTATTTCTCAAAGCATTGAGCCTTGAGGATGTTGTTTCGGGGGTTATATTAAAAAAATCACTAGAGATCGAAGAGCTAAGTGGATAGGAGGCGTCGAAAATTTCTCCAATATCGGCCTGCTGGAACGAAGACACCCCCACTGTCTTGAAGCCCAACCCACTAGAATCTTTTTCCTTATAAGAATAGATCATGTCAGATGCCAATCTGTCAACATTCATCTCATATAAGCTTATTCCCCCAACCGATCTTCTTTTGTCCATTTGATTCCCAGACATGTGGAGAACGGTGCGTACTTTATTATTAGGATCATCTTGCCGAGAAGCGACTTCAACCATCTGTTCGTTGTAGTAGACGCTACCCTGATATATAAAAAACCGCAATGAGGGGTGAGTTTTTATTCTGTTAGAAAACAGGTCATTGGTTTGAAATTTATGGTAAGTCATATTTTTTAATAATCAAGTCGAACCCTCAGGGTTAACTCGTTTTCTGGGGTTTTTTTAATAGGCTCTGATAGTTTTGCGACCGCCAGCAATTCATTGTCTTCCGAGTACAGACCAACAGACGTAATATAGGATTTTGGAGGGTCAGTTGACACATCTTTCAATCTTATCTTAGACCCTTCTAAATATGTTGGGTTGCTACTGTAATTAAAATCATTGTGATTCGCTCGACAGAAATAAATAGCAGAGTTCAACTCCGTGGTATTGCTGTATTGGATATTATATACCCTAGTTCGAAGAGAATCTGCAAAAGTTTCAATAGTGGATGCGGTGACAAAGTTATACCCTGTCTCCCCTGCAGTTGCGATCATTTCGGTAGTCCCCGACATATTGTTGATGATTCCCCCGTCTGCCGCATCAGAGAATACAGAACCACTAACAACGGCAATTCCTGCTTGATAATAAAGAAGCCCGACTGGGAATCTTTTGTCTTCACTCAAAATATCTAGCCCTGCGGAAGCAGTGGCGTATAGAACCCCGTACTCACCCGCAGGAGAATTTGAAAAATAACCATCGGATCCGCTATGGTCCGTCAGTTTAATTCGCTTGTCGAAGATTGTCCCGTCGTCACTGTAAGAAGAAGACGTGGCTAGCTCTAGTTCAAATGTGCCTTTTTTAATTTCATCCTTTGTTAGTAGCCTAGAAAAATTAAAGAAAAATACTTCTTTAAGTTTGTCGGTTTCGTTTCCTGTACCGGGTGACGCGCCTGCCATATCAAACCGCCCAATGCTACCCGTTATATCGTGACCCACCAAGACCTGCGCCATTTGATTATAAAGATTAATCTTTTTAGAATTCTGTTCGTTTGACGCTCCAGCTAAAGAAGACCCAGTAGAGTACCCCAAGGTGATATCAAAGATATGGTTTGCCGATGAAGACAGATATGGATAGTCATATACACTCTGGAACATCCCATGTGCAAAATTTTTAATGTTGCCGTCTGTATACGTACCAGAGAGAATACTCCCTGTGATCGGAATAGATTCATGAAGCAGTGTTCTAGAGTCTATAACATCGTTTGTGGTCAGTAATTTAAAAGTTGTCATTTTTATCCTCGTTTATTAAGTCGTCTTAAAGAATCTAATTGGTATATCAATTCTGTGACCGGTTACGGAACCCACTATCCTCACTACAGAATCTATAGCTCGGTAAGTGTTGGACCCATCCATCGTTACTATACTTCCAAGCCTATCAAAAAGAATATTACTATCCGCCAGATCTGGGTGGGATTTTATTTTTATTCTCAGCATCGTACCTTTTCGCCCGTTTATAGGCGTGTTGCCTGAGTTTGTAGTCTCGGTAATGTTCCTGACAAAATCCCCAGTATGTCTATCGCTAAGGAAATAAGTCGCAATGCTATCATCGTCAACGTAAGAAGGTTCAGGAGAGACCATGGTCCCCATATCATTGCCATGGTAAGAAACAATACTACCTAACCTATCATCAATCGAGATTAAATATGCTGTATCCTTGAGGCTACTTGGTATTTCGCCTGTGTTTTGAGCTGTATCCACAAACCCTTGGTCAATCCTTATATACGTTTGTGAGTCCGGAGGATAAACACCGTCCATTACACCCTGAGTGCGATTTCCGGGTCTTGAGGAGTCGCTTTCATTTAATTTTCTAGTGGTTTCATTAACTGCTATGCCAAAAAAGTTCTCACCAGAACCAAAACTATTTGAAAGCCTTTTGACACTATCATCCAACTCTGTGTTCAATCTCAACACAGGTAAATAAAGCAGCTCTCGATTGTTGATTGTCATCAGCTTGTGCTTAAGAGAAGCCCTGTTATCAGTAAAAGCTTCCAAGATTGGAGTCTGCATGATATCAAGGTCATAATATGCAGACCCATTGGGGTGACTACTGTTGTACGTCGTGTAGTCGATTTCATCGTCCGCTAGAGCGAAATATTTTATCCTGAATGATCCGTCGCCCTTGGAAAGTCTCATTCTGCCTGTATCGGTCAAAACGGCGTCCAGTATAATGTCACCAGCGTTGTCAAGAAAAGCCATTTTTTTCTCCTTAAAGATTAATAGTGATCTTAGTAATTAGTTTTATTTTACTTAAATGCTCCGAATAATATTAAGTATCACTCTACTCGCGATTATTATCCGTATTGATCCCTCTAAATAGAGAATCTTCGGAAGAACTATCACCGCACGGAGCGTTCTCTACTTTTTGAACCTTTTTGTGGTCAAATTTAATATTAAAATCCACTTTCCTACCAGTCGATTTAGATGTTATTCTTATTTTGAATTTCTGTTTCCAAACTTTTTCCTCAACCTCGCCCAGCTCTGGTTCCACACTGGTTATAGCCTCAAAAATACTTTCTGATGTGAAATTTTCAGAATTAACTCTAGCTTGAAGTCCTTCTATCTTCTCTGAGGTGTCATTGTCGATTAGACTTTGCTCACCAGAAGGAGATATAAAAAGATATCTTCTAAAGTTTTCATGCTGATTTATCTTCTCAAAAGGGAAACGATACACTTCTACGACCGGTGTCATAATACCGTTTGTCTCTATCAATTCTATTTCAAAAATAGAAGTTGGGTTTGAAAAATTACCATGAAGGTCTGAAGACCTGAACGTGTAATAGTATTTTATGTTCGGCCTGATCGAGAGGTCTACGAAGGTCGCAGAAGATGCTTTGGTAGAACATATGTGTTCATAGTTTTTATTCTCAATAACGGTGAACACCTGACCGCGATACCCAGCTTTAAAGTCTTTATAGCTGGTCGGCTTATGGTCTAACCGAAATATATCATAAGACACTATCCTGTCATCCGCACTAAATAGAAGAGGTTCTCCTGTCTCTTTATTTTGGTGCCTGCGAACCCTGTCAAATATAATGTTATCACTATCATATATGACTATCGGATTCTTGGTAGCTTGACCAGCTCCGTCCTCTAATAAGAAAGATATTTTATCGGCTCTATTTCTGTGGGTAAATATTCTTACCGTTGGTTCAATCGGTGGGTCATCATAGACCGTTATATTTGACTCGAAATATAAAACCTCCGCCAGCATCAGAGTTGGCTGATGATGTACAAAAAAATCAAAATTTCCGTGATGATCTCGAAAATCGAGCGTATGCATATCACCGTGGTCATACCGATATTTTGTTCCAACAATTGCTTGATAAGCATAAACACTATATGTGTATTGTTTTCCGAAAATAATTTGAGTATCTATCCATTCAAATATATCTATATTAGAAGAGGCAATAAAGTAATAATCCTGTATTTTGCTACCCTGTGTGTCCTTTTTCTCTACTCTAAAGAATATTGTCTCAGAGTATGCCTTCTTCCCATCCCAGACTTCTCGCCAAGATCTCTGGTGTTGATCGACCATCTCTCTTAGTTTTCTGGACAGGATAAATTTATTTACCGTCTCTGGTTTGATGTCACGGTTGAGGTCGTTATCTGAGAATATTTCATAGTTATCTTTCTGAAACCCTAAGAAAGAAATTATAGAATCATCAACCTTGTCGTAAACCTGTTTACCGTGCGTCTCAAACAGCTCAATCCAATTCCCAAGGTTCCACATCCTTACATCTTGAAGCGATTGAGTTGAGCCAAGGTCCGACTTCGGGTTGTCCACGTCTTGAGAGGCTTGCACTATTTTTTGAGTATCTTGTCTAAAATTTATATCTTGATGCGTGAGTGGGACACTGGAAGATTCCATTCCATACACCGCTGGAAAATTCACGGCTCCCCTGCTTCTCTCTGGGTCTTGTTCAACCCTTATGTCCTGAATGATTTCTTTTACTAGAGGAATAGAATAGGTGGTTCGGTTTAAAATATGCGCAAAGTTATCCCGTTCAGTATCCAATACACTTGCAATATTTTTAAATGATATTTGAGCATACATCGGGAAAAAACTTTTGCCGTATTGGAAGCTTAAATCTCTTGTCGCCCCTCTAGAGATAACGCCCCCATTTTGACCATCCAGCCCATGAAGCAAAACCACATTAGATTGTTTTTTTATCGTTCTGTCAATAGTCTCCTGTGAAATCGAAAGGTATGAACTCACAAAAGAATTAAACAGGTTTCCTTTTATTTTAAGGCCAGTTCCTGATGTCCCCTCGCCATCTGTATTAAAAACATCGCTTAAAGCACCCTCTAACAGAACTAAATCGGTTGCATCTTTCTTGAGGTCTATAAATGGCTCGGAGAACCTCGACGCGGGTGTATCTGAATTCTTAAGATACAGGTCATAAGTAAATATACTATAGAGGTTGGGCATTATTCTTTCATCTATCAAGAGATTTGGAATATTTTGTTCATACGACTCTACAAATTTATTATACTTTGATTTCGAGTGATATTTGAAAGCCTTTAATAAATTTGGGAATTGGGCAGTGATCTCTGTCGAAAACGGAAGGTCAAGATCAAAAGTGTGGTCGTAAAAATATTTATTTTGTTTTATTGTCGGCTCAAAGCCGGTAGATTCATCGCCAAGAATATATGTTCCCATTTTTCTATGTGAAGTCAGAAGAAAAGTTGGGTAAAATCTCAATCGGGTTCTGATTGCGTTATTTGAAAATCTTCTAGGGTTTTGAGTGTCTAAGTTAGTGTTCTGTAAATCTTCTGTGGTGACTTGCTGGTCCTCAAGTATTCCTACGTTAAATGGGGGAGGTATTTCATATAAATTAGCATAGTCCTTTAAAAGAATCAGCTTGTTATTATGATACACCCAAGATCTTCTACCTCTAAATCTTAACTTATCCTCGACGGATGCATTGTCGGGTTCGGGGTTATTTGCCGCATACGCCAAAGTCTGTTCATCTTCGCGAGCAGTCGCTTGAAAAAATTTAGTCCAACCCATAAACCCTACATTAACTGCTTGAGTGGGGAACCCATCCCAGAGGCTCGGCAAGGGGTTTCCAAACAAATTTCCTTGTACAAAAGTGGCCTTTTGAGAAATTATGGTTGATGACCTGTCAATATCAATTGTAGTGTCTTCTGTTGGGTCACGAAGAGGCGCGGGAGCAGGCTCGGCGGGCTCAACAAAAGAGGAGGGGGGACATTCTAAATTAGCATTTTGTTCGTTAATTGTCATCTTTTATACCGACTAATATCCGCGTCTGCGGGATGGGTTTCTTGTTCTGGGTGTACTTGTGACCATAGCACTGGCTGTCCGAGTTGAATTGACAGGGTTGGCTCTTCTTTCTGTGATCCCCGAACGCCTAGGAAAATTAACTGGGTCTCGGTTAACTGCTCTAGCTTGCATACTGTTTGTTTTTCTATCATATGATATAACTTTTTCCAATGATTTATTTTTTATGAAAGACATTGAAGCCACACTAGACTTCTTACCAACCGTCGCGTTCCCAGAAGATTTAACAATAAAATATCTATTATAAATAGGCAAATTCATTTTTTTTATTTGACCGGTCCCGAGTAAATCATTTTCATAGGGTTCAACCTTGCAAATAAATTCGCTATTAGAGCTACCAATCCTCAAGAATAACTTCTGATCCATATCGCTCCAAATTGGGCTATTCATACAGTATTTTCCACCAATAACCTTATAACCGGTTAAAACTTTTATACACACTAAGTTTAAATATTTATTATAAAAATCAAAAAAAGTATCAGAATTCAACATAGGGTCTTTAGACTCTGGTTTAAAAAATGATTCTGATATTTTAGAGGTTGATTGCTTTTTAATATATCTCCCGCTTGAGTTCCCACTGGCTTCAAAGTTGTTTTTACTAGACGATTGAGAATGAAAAAACAAAGATTTTATTTGATTAGGCATTTTTTTTACTATTTTATCAAACGCCGCTTCTCCTGTCAAGGGATTATCTTTTAACATCTGTTCTTTTGTCTTGGATAAAATATTATTATTGTGTTTGAGGTCGTAATTCTTTATACCGACAGGAACGTCTTTTTTTGCTTTCTGAGATTTAAATTCTTTAAGTGCTATATTACCGAAAATGTTGAAAGAGTGGTTACCTGTTTTAAGGTCCGATGGACCGATAGATGTTGTCGTATTCGTAGCGAAAGTTGCCTTTCCTTCTTCCTCTTGGTCTGAGAGTTTAGGGTTTGCTATTTCCATATCTGAGTTTTTACTTACTATCTTAGAGAACAATAAGTTTGCCGTTTCCGCAGAAGCCGCTGAAGCATTAGACCTCCAAGGCGCTCTTTTATAATTATTAGTGTTGGAAGCCCTTGAGATACTACAATTTGAGTGGTTGTTCAGGAAGTTGTTAAGACCATCAATCATCTCTACAAGCTCTAATTTGGATTGAAGTTCATCATCTCTATTTTTAACCACAACCTCTGCCTTCTTAGGAGTGTTCTTGATTCCCCTAGAAAACTTAGAGTTCAGAATATTAACCGCACTCTTCATCAAGTCTTTCGTTTCTATTGTTTTGCTGAAATCGAAAACGAAGGACTCGTCACCAGACCCCCCTACTGTCGTTATCACCTTGGGAGATAAATATGTGTATTTTGTCTCGTCAACACTGACGTTTTTTGCGATTGTTTTACCAGACACTTCTGCCATTGTTAGTTTATTTTCAGACCTATCGAAGTCTCTCTTTACTTCATCAGTGGCGCGTTTTCCATAATCGTCGGTGCTTATAATATTTAGACCCGCCGTCTTATTTGTTTCAAAACGACCAGAATGCTCCTGTCTATTCTTCTCTATAATATAATCACTGTTGTATTGCTGCCTCTCGTTTGTCATAACGTACTCAACACCCGGTTGTAAAAATTCTAAGGCACTAGAAACATCATTTGTAAAATAGTGTTTAATTTTAAATGTTTTGGTGCTCTGATTTTTATGTAACCTAGTGCCCGAATTTTCATTTTGATTTAGATTTTTTTCATAAGACGCCAAGGCTGTGGAAGATATGTCTAAGGAAGAAGAGACAATCGTAATCAACTGATTCAAAAAATCTATAATTACATTGACCCCCTCAATACTGCCCGTCTCCGGCTTCAACATCCCAAATAGTATACCGGACGCACTTGATGATACCGAGAGAAGGCTTTCTAAACTGTTCCCGGTTAATAGCTTATAGTAAGACTCAATGTTCACTATAGCCGAGACCATACTACCAGAGTTCGCGTTGTAATATTCTACGTGTGCCAACCCTTTTAAGTCAGAAATTTTTGTACTAGCTGAACAGCAAGGTCTAGGGGAGGTTAAGAGTCTATAATAGGAATCAAGCAAAGATTTTGACGATATCAAATCTGTCAATACATTAGTAAGAAATCTCACCGTTCCGTCTTCGACTTCAATTTCGACTCCGTATTGATAATTGCCTACACCCTTGTATTTTATATCAGTGTCAACACCCGTGAAAAAAGTGACGTCAGGAACATTATCTAATACTCTTCTGATCTTGTTTAGATTCAGTGAGTCTACAGCGCCTGATTTCATTGATGCGACATCAGTATCGCCATCCGTCCTACATATAACAGTTTCATCAGAATTGTTTTTATCCCATGGCGTCAATTGATTCTTGAACATTCTAGAGTTGTTATTTCTAAAATTGCCCCGCTGATATTCGTCATCATCTTGAAAATAGAGGTTTAAATTTTTTGATTGTTCTTTGACTCTCCTGCGGAGGAGATCGATCTTTTTAATTTTAAATAAATTATTTATATCTCCGGGGATCTGCCTTATTAAATTCGGGAACAGACACCTATCAGAAAAAAGACCCTCTGTCGAACCACCAGTGTTTACTGAGAAAGAAAACAAACTGTTCCCAAAGTGATCAGTAGATAATAAAATATTAGAAAAATATGAAGACTCTGGTATTTCCTTTAGAAGGTTTCGGTTCTTCTTTACGTACCTCTTCATTAATGAGTTTTTAATTTTGTCTAAATCTCTTCTCTTAAATGATAAAGAAGAAATCCCTCGCAATGCTTCTGTTGCTCTTAGATCTTCTATTCTGTGATCTGGTACTATTTCATGACTAAGGTTTACAGACTTCTCTGTATGCTCTGCCCCTGTCATCCATACCCCGCTATCGTGATTGTGAGCTGGACCATTATAGATTATTCCACTTTGTGTCTTAAGAATAATACTTTCATTCAAAAGATTTCCGTTGTTAAACAGCGTCTTGGACTCTACTAGTCCAGTTGAACTACTTAGCTCTCTTAGGGCCTGTGCATCAAGAGGTACATCGCCGATGTTGATCGATCCGTTTAGACCCTCATCTTCTGCTAGTTTTACAATATCCATATAACATACCGCATAGTAGGTCAGGTGATTGCATTTATTGTAGGATACTGGTTTGTAGTTTCCCATATCCGCTGATTTTGCAAAAACTGGTGAAAACGCCGCACCTGTTGAAACAGGGAACTCATACAAATCGACTCCGCCGTCGCTAGCGTTATCTAGATTCATATCAGTTTTATAATTTAATACTCCGGAATGAGTATCTGGGATGTGAAAAAGGTTATATATTTTAATAGTGGGTAGAGAATTTGACTGATGTAATCTCTTATATTCCATATTGATCATGGAAGTTGTGTCTTCTCTAAAAACCTGCAGTAGTTCCAAATTGGAGGTTAGGTAACCACGGTCAACTATACGATTTTGTTGTTTCACGCCGATCAAAGCTAGCTGTCTATAAAAATAACTACTTCCTAAGGCAAGAAATCTAAATACGTCTGAATGGTGTTTTAGTCGATACGACATGTCGGAGTCCGTACTTTGGATGACTGCGATTCTTATATAATCTTTTAACCTCCTATTTGAACCAGAGATGCTTTTGAAAATACCAATGTCTACCTTTTCTTCTGGCGGGCGCTCGACTATCCACGGGTATAGTCCTTCCGCCACAGATAAATCTAGCTTAACGGAAAGTGCCGGAGTTGAGGTCTTTCCTGTCCCAGCAGTGGAAGACCTTGCTCCGCTACTATAATAGCTCGCGGCACCAAGTGTAATCTTTTTAATACTGGCGAAGGGGACTTCGACATTCATTTCTAAACTCATATAATAAACTCCACATCAATCACAGGGATCTTCATATTCTTCTGGTCTGTAGATATTGGGCCTAATACTGGCGTCCATTATCTCGTTACACTCTATGATGTCATCAGAATAAATATCCAATACTTTATTTGTTTTCATTAATTTCTTACAGATAATCTGACGGTCTATCAAATTGTCAAAAGATAGGTCAAAATAATATTCTACATGATCATTACTAATAGTTTCATCAACAAACTCGTTTAGCTCGCCTAACATTGTATTCTCAGTTCTGTCTGATCCCCCGAATTCATGCCCCTGCAACTCTTCTTCTGCGAAGAATGGACTGAAGTCTTCACTAGAATCTTCTTGCTCATCGTCGCTAAGAAGTTGCTCCCTGTCTTCGCTAAAAGAGTAGTTAAAATAAAAATTCAGTTTCTTTAGTTTTGGAGGGGTAGTTACGAGTTCTCCGTCCTCGATAGAGTCTTCTAGGATTTTAAACACCTCTATTTCATAATTTTGAGAATTTACAATTTTTGAGTCTTTCTCTTCTATTTCCAAGATTATGTGCTTTCTGTCAATTTTTATAAAGGATGTCGCATCTTTATAAAATATTTCAGTCCCCTCTAACACTAATTCCGAAGGGGTCAACTCTGCAGTGCCGCCTCTTGTTTTGAACGCGTAGGAGGAGGTCCAATTGGCCTCTATTTCTATCTGGGGGATTTTTCCAGATGGCAATAAATCATATGTAACACCTTTATTGATCTTTCCGTCATGAAGCCTGATTTTCCAATTTGGAGCTTTATTGGTTAAAGAATAAGAAACTCCAATTGGGGATGATACGGGATAAAAGTTATCTCTAATCGAGATTTGGGGTTGGAATAGGAGTCCATAAGATCGTTCGCCCGGATCTAAATCATCCAAAAGTCTAGTCTCAATTGTCCTAGTTCCATCCACAGTTTCAGTGTCTAGACCTCTAAAGTTATATTGAGCACCTGTTCTCAGTGATGTTTTTATTCTAGATATAGCCTCGTTTGCGGTTTCCTCCGCGCCTGTGTACGATGAGTCGTAAATAACATCATCATCGTGGAAAGAGTAAAACTGCGGCTTAAAAAGCCCCCTAGCCAGCATGGATTTTCCATATTGAGTTAATTGTATGTCGAAAACTTGTTCTTTCTTGTTCAAGAAGGTCATGTAAGATCACCTAAATTAAAAATTAAACTTTGACTGGTCTGGAACTAAAACACCTTGATCCCCTTTTAGGACTGAGTTAGCCACCTCGGTTCTATTCACCAGCGGATCAGGCGGCCTTTCTACAACACCAGCGGTACGTGGAGTAGACGCGTTGCTGGGCATGTTATCTCTCAAATTTTCGTATCCCAAATTAGAAGTACCCGAATCTTCGACGCCATACGTTACCTCCGCGTTGATTTTTATTAACTCAACGAAAGAAAAATAGTCATATGGCCAATTGTAACTATACCCCTTTAATGAGTTGCTTACGTCCAAAGACTCGTTAATCTTTGGATCAAAGAGTGTGGCCTCAACCATTTTGTTAATTCTTGAGACGTCAACAGAGGTTATAGTCTTATCATTTTTTGTGTTTTTTAATATATTGTCCATCAATCGCTTATCTAATCTCGAAGCTCTTATTAAGTCATTGTAATTTACAAGTGCTTTCTGTTTTACCTTAAAAACGAACCACCTTAATCGATCTCCCCCTTCAGTGTCGGAGTAGTTATAGAACATGTCATACAAAACCGGATGAGCTACAACTGATTCCGATACTGTATCCTCGTATTCATTGGGTTGGACTCCCGGCCCGAAAGTCTTGTCTGAGCTTGGAGGAAGGACATTCTGCCACATATTTGACAAATCTTCTCCAGAAAATTTATAATCAAACTCAAAGATAAACATTGCAAATGGATCTATATCCTCTGTTCTAACAAAGTCAAACTGGGGTGGGAAAACATATTTATTTAAGCAATTAACTATTTTTGCAGTTGCCTTGTAGGATTTCTCTTCGTCTGCTCCCCTATCATATGACTGTCCGTTCTTAATAGCATTGACCTGATTTTTATCAATTTTGAAAAATACTTTATTATCAGAAGAATCTAAGACAAATGGTATAGCGACAACAGCCTCGTAAACTTCTTTGAATTCTTTATTGCTTAAAACTTCACCGATCTTAACTTTATTTGTGTTGGTATCTGGTGACTTAAAATCAAGAAGTTTCGCCAAACTGCCTGTCTTCTCAGTTTGACTGGGGGCCCATTGTTGTGAAAAAGCATCATTGACAGATGATAGCGCCTGACCTGCTCTATATGGCCATGAAATTTCAGAAAGATTTGAGTCAGTTATAGTCAAGAAGATTCCACTGTTCTCGGATGGTATCTCTCCTTGTTGATGCCACATACCTTTAGAAACAAAACCGTAATCAGAAGCATGACCATAAGTCGGCATCGTATAAGCTGAGTTCTCGAAGTTAAGAGCAGGGCATTCGAACTTTGGAGATATTATCCATTGAGTTATAGGTTTTTCTTCTGATCCTTGCTCTGAAGTGTTAATAATCCCACCCTCTTCATCGAAGGTTGTATTGTTAAAAGTGATAAAATCTGTTAAATTTACAGAAGAGGATATTTGCATAGCATCTGCAAACCCGGGGCCGCTCTGGTTGTAATAATTTCTGGATGCGTACACGCCTCCAGACGAATCGTTTGCTGAATTGGCCGAGTATGATTCCCCTTCATTTGGCCTAATATAAGATATACTACTAGATCTGATTATCTCTGGTATAGTATAGGCCCTATCTTCTAAAGTTACTCCTTCTTTTGGGAAAACAACTCTTGCTATTGCTGGGCGCGGTTCATTGTCTATTGCGACACCGGACTCTGATTTGCCAGCAAAACTATCAAAATAGGGAGGTGTAAACGGAGAGTAGCAAGAGCCAGTTCTCTGCAGACCGAGGTTCAACGAAACATATCCACTTAGAGAAGGATCGTTACATTGATGTTTTCTTGCTGTGGCTGGGCCAAACGCCGACCCTCGATTATACAGAGTAAAGTCCTGTGTCTGTATAAGATTAACGTCCATAGAGTATCTCTCGTAAGAATCTGTATCTACGCTTACTGTTCGAACTTTTTTAGAAATTATTTTGGATGGTCCTTGATTGCGCAGGAATAGATTCATAGTTTCTGCAAGAAAATTATTTATTGCCATTTTATACAGCGGCGACGGGCTAACTGTTTGGTTAAAATAGAAGTCGCCGTTTCCGTCCACAAGAGAAAGCGGGTGCACTTCCTGATCATATATTTTGTGTTGAATATATTCTATGGGGTCCATTATTGCTTCAAATGGCACCCTAGTATCGAAACTTGAGGTCAATAAGTCAAACACTCTTTGGTGATGGCTGTGTGGCGTATCGGGGGATGAAATATAGAGGGGTCCATATCGCTCATCGCAACTTCTAGAATGAACCGCACCATAATTTAGAGAACTTGTATAAACTGGATAATCAACTGCGATACCTGATTTTATAGTGTTGAATAGGATCCCCGGTGAAAATAACGCCTGAGCTAGAGGTCTAGCATTTGCCAATGTCGTGCCTATATCCCCACTCGACCATTCTGTCGATCCACTAATTAAATATTTATGGGTATTCCAGAAAATTTTTGATATTTCTAAAGCTCTCTCTGCTGGGTAGAAACCTTTGTATGGCAAAAACCTTTTGAATGCCTTGCAAGTTAATCTAACTGTTTTTGCTTCATATTCACCTGATGTCTGCCTAGAATTAGCTCCAACAGTTCTGTCGTGTTGATCGTTGATTACATCAAAATATTTAAGAAAATCTGTATGCAGATATTCTGATATGAAATCTCTGTCTCTACTATCTTTTGACTCAGAACCAGTTATCGTGTAGGCATGGCTAATTGATTTATAAAGATTAGAGTTGTCTGGAGTATTGGTTAAAAACTCAGAGTAGAGTTCATGATCCTTCGCACCCCACCCGGAGTCGCCGTATTCAACCATAGGCCTATAACTTTGCAAAAGAGGTGTAAAGCGGTATTCTGGCACAACAGTATAATCCTTCCCCTGTGCGCGCATCGTTTCCGAATATAATTCATACGAAGGGTAATAAGGATCGTACCCAGATTGGACTGGGGTCTCCCAGATCATATCTCCGCCCATGAACTCTTTATCCGTCCCAGAGTTACAAGTACCAGTGAGGTCAAAACCCCCCAACATAACTCTCCTCTGGTAAATTGGAGACACGCTAAAGCCAGTTCCACCAACCTGCCCCAGAGACCGTCCCGAGAATGTAACTCTCAAACTTTGAAGCTCACCTGAATCCTCTAGATTCAAATTGTTATCAGACCCGGTATAATGATCTTCCGCGTCAGTATATGGGAGTTGCGCGCTACCGGAAATAGGTGGTTCATCGGTTAAGAAGTCTGACCTGCACGCCAGCGGCCATAAAGCTAGACGACTAGACCCGTGGGCCCCAAATGCCCCGTGCGCCTCGAACCACGGCAAATACTCAGGCGCGTCTTCAGAATTTCTTCCGTTCACAAAAAAACTTTCTAGTTCCGTCTCAGTAAAAAAAGCGTTGTAACTATAATCCTGAGGATCATAATAACCTCCATTTAAAGAACCGGATACCCATATATTGTTATAAGAAAACGCGTTTCTTGTTCTTGATTTGTTTAAAAATGTATTTTTTTCTTTTGGATAGACGGTTTCTCTGTAAATCAAATTTTTAAATTTTAGGCCGGTATCCTTACCCGGATTAACAGAGGTGTAATCTGAAACCAGTTTATCGTAAATCTGTTCACTAGAATCTTCACCCTCCCCGTACAGCTTAAGTGTTAAGCCTTTGTTAGAAAATCTACTTTTATTGTTTGCATAAGAATGGTCTACTACTATACTAAAGTTTGGGTCTTCCGAATTGATGAACTCGTGGCTAAGATATTTATATTTGTTTGTCAAGGGCGGTTCGTGGTAACCATATCTGATTTCGAGCAGAGAGGCGTTACCATCAGATAAATTTATCTTTTCTTTTCTTGTTACCGAGAATATGTTATTCTTTACCTGATATCTCCGTACCGGGTGATATCTGCCGGATATTTCTTTCCATGGGGTATACCCTCCCACCCCGTTAATATTGTTCAAAAAGGTGTTTAAACTGTTTCCACTGGAAGAAGTGGTAAATAAATTCGAATCTGATACTATATTTGTATTTAAGCGAGAGTACATTAAACCACTAGCTGTGTAAAAAATTATTTGGTCTGGATTAGTCGCGTGACCATAGACATCTTTACTGCCAGTTATTGATGCAGTTATCCACGAGTATCCATAATCCTGTGCTGGTATTGGAGTTTGTAGGAACATGTTATCATAGACCGCACCTGTTGAATAGCCACCAGCATCGTAAATGATTTTTGTTCTAGGGTTGTTATTTATTTTGTAATAAGATGCGCTAGGGTTGTCAGAGTACCAAGACCCTGTATCTCCTGTAAACGCTGAAAATCCTGCTGGCCCTGTATGTTGCCGAGATACTCTGTCGAGAAAATCTCTAACGTTTCTATTTCTATAGTTCATCATGTTATATGGTGAATATTCGGCAGCAAAAACATCTAAGCCGTGGCCGCCGTTAGCATCGCCCATAGTTTCTGGGCCGCCGGGTGCGGAGAATCTTTCGACGATGACATGCTTAGTTTTTCCTCTTTCTGGCTTTTTATACTCTGATAAACCGCCAACATATAGAGATGGAGAAGTCTCGATAGCCCTAAGAGAATCGATAGAGTAGTTCTTTATAGTCCCAGCTATAGAGCCCGACTTCACAAACCACTGATTATTGAGGGTTCGATTAGAGGTTTGAACTATTTCGCTTTCATTGGAATAGTTCCCCAAGATATAAGACCCTGTAGAATATTTAATGTTTGCTATGTTAAGGGGCCGTCTAGCAACACCATCTCTGTAAAAATAAGATCTAGGTAGGTGGGGCTTTGTGTCAATAAGTAAGGAAGAGGAGATTTCCAGTTGGTTTGCCCCGATGTTTAACCGCCATGCTTCTGGTCTATTATCTATGTTATCCGCCCCTCTGTTTATCGAGATTTCCCTGTGAGTCATCCCACCAACATGAGCCTTTGTAAATGGACTTTGAATTGATAATTCTTGATTGTATTGGTCGTGGTGATGATTGGTTACAATAACATCTTCCTTTAGCGCCCTTAACCCAGACGACTCAACATACCCGGTAGAAACAGAAGAGCTAAAAAGGTTAAATGGTGCTCCAGTATCACCAGATACTCCTCCAGAAGGAGTATCTAAATTAAAGTTCATCTTCTCTTTTGATAGCAAATCTTGATAAAATTCTACATCACTTAGTCTCTGAATCGAATCTTTTAAAACAATACCAATTTTGTCTACAGTTGTGAGTCCCTTGTGAAAATTATAGTTTTTATTCGAATAAAAGTTGCTTCCAACTTTATATTGCCTGTCAATATTAAATGTGGTTCTAACAAGGGACTCTCTGCTTATTTCTCTATTACCTTTAATGACTTTTAAGAGTGCTTCTCTGTTTTCAGCGAGGTTTACTCCGGCCCCGAAAGAAGGGTTATTTCTTTCGGCATACCATCTCCACCAAATCGGATTCTGAACTTCTCTCTGAGGGGAGCTAGGCCGAGTTGGTTGACTATTTGGGTATCCAGAAATTTCCCTGTTTAATCTAGATATTCTTTCTTCTAATAAGCTAGTTCTATCAATAATCCCGGAGGGAAGCGCCGTTGTCTCTAGCTCATTCCCTCTATAATCAAGGGTAGGTATCTTTGTTTGATATTTGTTTCTCTCTAAGATATGACTTTCGACAATATTATATATTTTGTCACTAGCTCTTGCAGACACAGGAATTAATTCTGCGATCATCTTGCTAATTGAAATATCAAACCATTTATAAAAATCAATAAACCTGTCTAAATCGATGTCAGAATGAACTTTTTCAAAAAATATTTGCCTTAGTTTTTCTAGCTTTTTATAAGAGTGTCTATACCTTTCTACTGGTTCTCCGATGATGTTGTTGAACGCCTCCATGGAGGAAAACATGTTTATTATTTCTTCCGATATATTCTGATACATACTCTTTTCTAGAGATATAAAGTATTTTATTGGGCGCTCGTCTATTGAAAACAAATCAGATTCTATTGTATCTACCACCTCAATACTGTCATGATTACTAATGTTCTCTAGCAAAGTCTTTTTTGCGGTCTGTAAATGTTGAACTCTAATCGATTCTTTGGTGTTTGCAGGGAATCCAAACCCTGCTGCTGGATAATGATTGTTTAACGTACTGCCAATATAGTTGGCCATCCCTGCGGGTGCCAAATTAGGGAAGGAACCCGAAGACTGGTCGGTGACTTCAAAGTTTATAAAAGGGTCTTCTGCGACTGAATACGAGCCGGTGAGTTCGTCAAAGCTCCAATTAATTGCAAGGGTTCTTGACTTTGGTACTGCACTGCCAGTGATTGCATATGTTCTATCCCATGATTCGCCGTATGGCGACACTGCTCCAAAATCCCTATCGCCATATTCATAAAAATATGCGTTATCTATCGGGTTGTCGGTGCCATAATTCAGAGGGCTAACTGCATGTTTATTTAATGTGTTGTCTTCTAAGTAATCTAACCAATATCTAAAAGACGAAACGCGAGGTGCTGCTTGTTGCAAGACTGTACCTACAAAGTTCTCCCTATGGGCACCGACGAAAAATCTTTTATTTGAGGATAAAAAGGCTTCACCTTGATCTTTTGTCAATGAACCAGTGACGAGGAAACTTTCTGAAGTATTGTCTATTATCGGACGGACTCCATAGAAAGATATCTTGTAATCCGTTGGGGATGCTGGTAAATAAGCGGACCTACCAACATTGCCCTCTTTCTCTTTGTTCTGTTTCACTCTGACTGCAAAATGCCACCTTTGATCAGAGTAGACATCTGCAAAAACAGAACTAGTAAGTTCCGTAAACAAAGTTGAGTTTGAAGAGGTCAGCATGAACCTAACATTGGGTGAATCAATATTATTTCTGACTGCAAAGACTTGGAAGCTACCACTGTCCGCTGTACTCCACGTGTAATCGATTGGGTCTGAGTCCGCCGAGTTTGCAGTAGCGTGTGCGCCAAAGATCGAACTGGTTATCGGAACTTGAAAATATTTCTTTGAACTCTGCTCTAACAGTTTTGGGAAAAAGGCTTCTATCTCCGCAGTTACTGATTTTCTAGAAAACCTGTCTTTTTCAATAGATGTAAGATTAAGCGGCGCGATGTCCCTAGCGTTAGATACATACGAATAAGCATCGGGTATTGTACTTGAAGTGTATTGAATCACACAAGCATCCAGATGATCGCGGTTGAAAAAATCAACATACTTTTTTTTCTCTATTGAATTCCTGTAAGTGTCTTTTAAAGAATAAGTTTCATTATCAGAGTATACGTTTACTTTAATTAGCTCGTCATCGATTCCATAACAATGGAGAAGATTGCGAAATGATTTCTCCGTACCTTTAGACTTATATATATAAATTAAATTATTGTATATGTTGTTATAAATTAAATTTTTAATATCATGTAGATTATCTTTATAAACTAACTCTTCACCTCTAGACTTAAAAAAGTCCAGTATTTCTGCATCTATAAAAATATCGGGAGCCGGGAATCCTTTAGCTTCGAGCTTTCTATCTGAAAACGGTAAAGGCTTGTAATATCCCTCTCCCTTGGAACTTCCGCTGACATAGCTAGCATCGAGGAGTCTGGGTATTTCTCTCACCTGTATTTGTAATGAATCAAAGTAGCTGGCGATAACCTGAGTTATATTTTTTAACTCCCCCGCGCCCTCGTCATCATTATCTATGATCCAAGAAGGAAGAGAATCGATAATAGTAGAGTTGTTTCTGTCATCATATTCAACCCCTATCTTTCTTTTCTCTTCGGCAAGTTTTACAATCGATGGGTGTTCTTGGTAAATAATCGGATCTTTTATTTCAAGTTCTGCGGCCCCATGTTCAACTATGGCAGAGTTTGTTGACCTTGCGGGAGGTCCCGGATAACCAACCCAATTTCCGTTTGATACTTTACCAGAGTAATCTAAAATCTTGCTATCAATAGCACTGTTCTCGGTCACGCCTTCATTAAATTTAAAATAAACCCCCAGAGAAGTTAGGTTTCCGCTTTCATTAGAGCCACCCTCAACATGAGTGAACCAATTTCTACTTATTTCTCTAGAGTTCCTACACCTCTTCCAAAATCTAAACTCATCTAAAGATCCTGATAATTTAGCCCAACCCTTCATTAGTCCATCAGAATAATCCAAATAAGCGGAGCCCTCGGGTGCGGCCACCAGTGAACCCAATAGCATCACACTACCAGTATTAACTACTGCACTCAGGGTGTCAGAGGAGGAGATTGTGTGTTCAAGCTCTCCATTCACATAAAATTTTATCTGCGAAGAAGCGCTCGCTGACATAAACGATAGAGCAAGATGGTTCCACCCGTTTAACATTTTAGCGGCGGAGAAAGTATCCCCAATTGGCGTTGAGTTAAATCCCTCCGCGCCCGACATATATGTCACTAAAAATGGTGAATCTGCTTCGTCAACAGTGGTATCAAGCTCGACCCTGAATCTAGCATATTGGGCGTTTAGAGTCGAAGCTCCGTTCCAGAGGTCAAATATAACTTCTCTTTCTGTTTTACCTGAGCTGACTAATCCGTCTTTTTTTAGCCAAAACTCTACAGTGTTTCCCAAGATTGGATCGATATTCAGATTAAACCCTACACCATTGTCAACATCTACTTTATTGTCCTTATTTATAGGATTGGCAACTTCAATATATTCATACGAAGATGTCGAGGTTGCCCCATAGTTAGAAACAGAATCCACCTGATCGCCCCAGCCTTCCGTGGCGAGAGATATGTAGCCATTAGTTTTAGGATATTCATTGTCAATTAGATGCAGGTCTAAATAAGAGGAGCTGAGTCTCCAAGTAGTCTTCTCGAATGCAGAGCCATCGTATGGATATGTATTATAAATTCTTTTAATACTGTCATAATAATATTTTTCCGCAGAGCCGTAGACGGCAAAGGCCTCTGGGTCGGACAAGTCGGTATGAGGCAACACTCGATTTTTATGCGACTCGTAAATCTCAATATATTTTTCGTTAGAAGAATCTAATTCCGAATTAATATCGGAGGTTGACAAATCAGAAGCAATATTGGTTGCTTCCTCGTTTCTGAATAGTTCTTTGATCGACATGTTTATTCTACTCTAAATTTAAAAACTTCTGTCTGCTCTTTGTACTCGTCATTGATATAAAATAAAAATTTTATATCATATGAATATCCTTTCTCAAAGATATTCATATCTAGGTCAAAATAACCACCAGATGCATCATAAGAAAGTAACGTGTGGTTCTCGCTTCCCGTACCATAAGAAACGATAGGCAATTTATCAACCGTCCTTTCGACTGTATAAAATATTTTTTCTACAATCTCTGGTGTTATCTTTTTTACAGCTTTAGTATAAATAGTCGGAGACCAGTCTTTTATTCTAGTAAATAATCTTATTCTAACATTCTCGTTGTTGGAATAAGAGTGCTTTAAGTTTGTTACAGTTGAAATGTATTCTGTCCCGCGCTGCTGACCGAAAGTTTTCAAACTCACAGATGAACCCGTAAAGTATTCCGTATTGTTTAGATGCCAGACTGGATATGCCGTAGTATTTTCACTAGAAGTATAAGCAAAGCTAGCAGAATAAAACCCTTTTTGTGTTACACCTCCGGTAACATTTAGGTCTCCCGATGTAACAACTCCGCCACCTACTGGAAGACCAATTTTATTCCCACCAATAGAGTCATACATAGACAGGTGTATAATTCCATCTGTTAAGCTGGGTATGTTCTCGTGCTTACCTCGGACAGTATTATAAAAATAAATTGTATTTAAATTATCACCTGCTGGGGCTAAAGAACTGCTGAGGTAGAAATTGGAAGAATCATCCCCTATAGAAGAATTCCATCTAGATTCTAGCATCGGTCTTTTATTAAAAAACTCGGATGTCCTAGAAAATAATTTTTTGGTATAATAAGACTCAAATGCACTACCATCCTCTTGGCTTGAGGTTAAATAAATGGCAAACCCATAGTTACTGAGATCTTCCGATATCCATTTCTCCACTAAAGAGGTGACATTGATTTCTAAGTCCTCTGTGCCATTCGGGAAGTTTTGGCTGTAGATATAAGAAGAGTATTGAGAGGCAGTTAAAAATGTACCCCCAGCAGTGTCCCAGAGGACCTCTGGTCCCGAAGATGAAGCTGGGGATAGCCAATTAGCATATCCTATGTCTGAATAGTCTTCCATATCTAGGCCGCGCCCTTCTTCCCAAGATTGGGATACTGCTGCTACCTCTAATGTGAAGTCCTTTGGGAGAGTTTGTGAGTGTTCTGCGTTAAATATTTTTAAATAGAACTGTACCTGACCTGAGTCTGGAATCTTGTTGCTGTTTCGGTCAGCAACAAGATTTGATATTGGGAATTGGCACAGTATTCTGGACTTCTCAATAGACTGTCCATCTACACTACTAGAGTTTTGACCATATATAGAAAAGATCTCTAATACGTCTGATCCCCCCATATTAGACCCGGTTGCTTTTGTCGTCAAGTTTGAAGAGTAGGCATTTGAAATTGTAGTATCTTTTTCTGCTTTGTATCTTTTAATAGCCATTATCTAACCGTTCCTATTATATTAGTTTCCATATTTTTAAGCTCAAAAACTGCGTTAAGCGGGCAAGTTATATATCTGCCGTCAGGAGAAGTATATTGATCAATGTTAAAAACAGTGTTGGAGTATCCGTCACCTACTACTTGCCTTATTTTTACTTTGGATACGTCCAAGACTCCACTAACTTTCCTTAAGATATCGTAAACTTTTGTAATATAAAAAGGTTGGCCGAATTCCATCGTCTTCGTGAAAAGTTCTCGCTGAAGTTCGTTTTTCGCATTTACCATAATATTGTACTTATTGTGATTAGACTCTGACACTAGCGTAAAATCTATCCCCAAATTAATAATTTTCCCATTAATAATGTTAACCGAATCGTTTATCATTTTGTAATCAGAAAGCCAAGTTTTAATATTGTTCTTCAGAGTAATATTTGATTTTATCAAATGTCCGTCATTGTCTTCGGATAAAATATATGCGTTTACAGACCTCTTGTTGCTGTCATAATTTTGTACAATATTGCATTTTTTCACAGCCCCAAATGCATTGGGCATATTATAAATTATAGCTTTGTAGTCAGACACTGTCACTGCTCTGTTCTGAGCAGAAAAAGTGTCCATTATCCTCAGCTTCATCTCTTCGGTATTTGGTTGGGTAATGTCCCCGACGATTGCATTGGTATTATTGCACTCTAAAGAATTCCTGACAAATTGCAACAAAGAAGCGTCCAGCTCACTAGTATTAGTAAGAAATTCTTCCGCAGGGAAAGTCATATTGTAAGCATTAACATTGATTATCGAGTTTGATTCAGCGTTCACCATATCGACGTTATTTGTCCGATACTTTACCGTCAATGTTGTATTTGCCGGAGCTATACCAAATTTGTCAGTTTCTATGATCCTAGACGGATCAAAACTTTTATCAGTAATATAATTTTTTCCGTAAAAATCAATAGCGACATTTCTTGGATCATCTATTATATTTGTCTTGAGTTCGGCTTCAGAACCATACCCAAAAATCATAGTAATCGAGTTATAATTCTCTTCAGTGATAAACCTTCTGGGGACGATCTGAGGCACTAGGATATTGGGGACCAAGCTTTGACCTTCACCAGTATTGGGTATTGCCTTATAGATAACATTTTGAGATAAATAATCCACCTCATAATACTCATTTCCTTCTTCGTCGGTTACTGAGGTGATTTCGGAGATATTAGAGTCGGGTATTTCAATCCGTTGGAACCTTCGGAACTCCCCAATAGGCACCTCTGCGGTAGCTGATTGGCCAGAAATTACTCTACCTACTGCCTTTACCGCTATAACATTGACACCTCCAATACTAGCATCGTTAATCCTCGCGACAACATTTTCCGTGTTGGAGTTTGCAAAATCAACATCTTCTGTCAAAGTAAAGCTAACTCCGGATGTCGAGGAAAAGGAAGACCCTCTTCTTAGCTTAGGTAGGTAAAGCGAGTCGGGACTCAGTCCCCCGTCAGGGCCTGCTGGAACGAGAATATAAAATTCAAGAATACCTTGAGATACTGGGCTAGACCTGTGTTTGTATCCATACTGCTTACCTATCCTAAGGATATTCTCATACTCAGTGGTTGTATCTAGAAACATCTCACTAACTTGATAGTCTATATAGAAGGACAATATATCCCCCACATAGGCAACTGTATCGATCATCAATGATGCGAAACTAGTGCTAGTAAAGTCCTTAAATGAATCTGAATAATACCTAGTTGCATATGAATATAGATCTTCTCTTATTGAGTCGAATTCCCTACTGGTATAATCTATGGGTAAAAATTTACTATCTCTTGGCATTGTCTAAATCTCCTAGTTATTGACCCAAGGGGAATTCTAATTGTAAGATATCACTAATTGAAAAATTGATAATAAAATATTTTAAACTAATTGATATTAAATTTGAATTATTGTTTTTTGATCCATTATCTATAAACAAGTCTTCAATTTCAATATAGTTCATGTATTGTTTAACTTGCTCTAATATCCTGATTCTAATCTCGTCGGATAAGTGGGGAGAATTGGGCTCAAATAAAAGTTGTCGAATACCTGCTCCAAAAAAGGGATCCATAATCCTCTCACCCGGGGAAGTCAACAACAACATCTTGAGGTTTTGCTTTGTCAGAGAGACTTGATCTTTAATCAACGAGAACCCATCCTTAGAATCTCTCTTAAGGGGTAATTTCACTCCGTAACCTGCCATCCTATTTCTCCTTTTTACTAATTACTCGCTATCCATAAAATGGAAGATCAACTTTGTCTTTTGGCATCAAGCTCTCTGGCTTTGACAACTTCATTTTTTCTTCATGATTTTTTTTGCTTCGCGCCCTGTCTAAAGGTTCTCCGCAAAATATCTGGGTTGCTCCAACTGGGCTCGGCTCAGGCAATTGTTTATTGGGGGGTAGATTACCTAATAATTCCTTACACGTAGTCCAATCGTTTAAAAATGGCCAGCCTGACATGACAGAACAAAGAGGGTCAACAATCGTGGAGAAGAAAGGTACTGAGAGAATCAATTGCAGTAACTTTCGCGGCACCATTGTAAGCAACGCAGATAGATTAAAAGATAGATCTTTTTTAAGTATTTTAATCCACCACGGGAGAGGGCCAAAGGCTCCGTTCATCAGGAGGTCAAAAACATCAACCCTATGCCATCCGGGTCTACCATTCTCATCTGAAACATTACTAGTTAGGAGAGTCGCAAAGAGCTGCTTGACTGTTAACTTTGTCTCGGAAAACGGTTGTTTGTGACTTATAAGACCCGCTATTTTTATTTGCGTGTAGAGCCCCATCAAAGAAGTATATCTCTTTAATGGGAATAAATAACCAGTTAATAATTTAAAATCAGAATTTTTCTTTAGCCTCGTTGTCAATTGAGGGTAGTATAAACGATCAAACAGATTCATAGTGTCTTTATGCACCTGAGGCAACTGACTTAAGTTTGAAATAGAGGTATCTAGAGACTTGAAGACTCTATCAATAGAGTAGTACGCTCGTTTCTCTTTCTCAAAATACATGTCTCTTAAAGCAGAATTTACGTAAAAACAGATATTTGCTGAATATATCCAATATTTATTGTGGAGCCTCTCTATCTCAGCCTCAAGATCTGAGACGCGAAGCTGCGCTTCTATCCGTTCTTCGGCAGAACGGTAGTTGGGTAATAAATCAAGTATGTTAAGCTTGCTATCTCTTAGTGTCGTTAATTCTGTGTAGTAAGCGCCATCTGGCCGCGTGAAACTCCACCAATTTGAAATAAGGTTTCTATCCGTGCTGTTTAAATACCTACTATTCCCATGTCCGTGGCCAGCCCAATTCGCAGATTTTTGTATTGTTTCTCTTATGATCGGCGCACAGTGAAGGTTAGATCTATCACCTAGTATCCTCAGTAAAGGGATATTAGTTTGCATACTTGCAACAAATTCTGTTGATGCAACAAAATTAACTAGCGAGGAAGTCTGCAGGATGGGGTTGGCAATCTCCTCCAATTCATACAAACTATCAGAAGAGAAAAGGTACTGCATAATATCTGTACTGTCCATCATTTCTCCAACAAAATAGGAGAAATTAACATATGGATACAATATGCCATCTTCAGGGACACTCCAGTTTAAAGATATATTAAAATTCTCTGTTATGTGGTCTTTAACAAACTCTATAATATTTTTTATCTTCAGGTAACAGCTCTCGACTGTGTTTTCCAAACGAAGAATATCCGCATCGGAAGCATCGTCCTGACCTTCGATTATAAGTTTAAGGCGATTCGAATAGTCTCTCCACATGAAAAGCAAATTGTAAAGAGAAAATAAATTCTCCTCTTCTGCGACAGTAAATGCATTTTCCAAATCTGAGCCTAAGGTGACTAAAAGAGAACGGTTTTTACTAATGTCTGTCGCTCTAATTTGATATAACAGGTTGTTTATACCGGCATACAAATAGTATGAACTTGCTTCTGTTTCTAATACGCTTCTGTAGTCATCGGTGCATATTGAGTCTAGATTGACCCTCGGTGAGCTATCGAATGTGTGGTTGGCGATTTCGTCGATTATTCCAAAAACTTTAGCAAATTGCGGGTCATAAATAGTGGGCTCAGGTGGGTTGGCTATTGGAGAATTCACATATCTGGCCGGAGTATCTTGGGTAATCGCGTCTCTATTGCTCCAGTGCCCCCAATTAACATTACTTCCTACCTCGCCCCGATCAAAAGCAAAATAAGGAAGCTCGCTAGGGATATATTGTTCGCTCCATGGCGAATTTGTAAAAAGTATATTCGCGCCGTTATTACCTCCGTTTGGGTTTACTGAAATGTCTCCCGGAAGAATAGAGATCTCTTCTTGTAGCAATGGCAAGGATAAAAAGTCCTCTTTTCCACTGGGGTATGCGACCTTAATGTGCCCACCTTGTTCGCCCGGATCATACATGGAAAAAGTAGTTTCACTCAAGAAGAACGCTTTGTTTCTTTTAGTTATCTCCAGAATTGATTCCCTACTAAGATGTTGGAGTGTCTCAAAACTACTATTTGTTGAATTATCTAAAGATTCACCAGAGCCCATATTGAGAGAGTTTAGTAATTCAACAGCGGCATCTTTAACAGACGAAACACCCCCATGCTCGTATGCATAGTCTAGATGATCTAAATTGTTTTGGTTGGTGTTTCTCATCCCTAGCTTGTCGATATATACTATCCTCAAACCAAATTTTATATCGAAGAATAAGGATTTAAAATCTAGATCGTACTCCCCCTCTTCATTTTCGTTCCAAAGAGGAAGCAAAGTTTGTGAGTTAGCAAAATGATGGCTATGGGAGTATAACCACTCAAACCACTTATTAATCGGCACTATCGTTTCTCGATCTCCCTCAACTGGAGTTAAGTCTATTTCCCCTATTTCTGTTGATAATGAATCAAGGTTCACTGCTCCCAACGAAGAATCTCCAAAATTAATTGATTCTTGGCTTATTAGACTTCTATTCTGTGGGGCGAACTTGTCGAATAATTCTCTCCTTTTGTCCAGAGAGTACCCGGCTATCTGAGGAGATAGTGAGTTTAATCCGTTTTGGGAATCGCTTAGTAGGCCTTGCCAAAACTGGGCGCTGTAATCGATAATTTTTACATATCTTTCAATAACAAACGGAAGTGAGGTTCCGTTTAAAACTTCACTAGGGATTCTACCAACATCTCCATTTTGAGAATAAGACGGTACGTCTGTAACCTCTTTTATAAAGTATTTCTGTTTAATATCCTCCGCAAGCTCATTATAACTTGAAAAATTTGGATCATACGATCCGAGCATCAGACTATTAATATCTTCTATTTCTGTTCCCAAATAAGATTCAATATCGTCCTTAACCGAGTAAAGCTGCTCCAAGACTAGATATTCCAAGTAACCAACTTTTGTCTTACCATCAAGTGTTGCAGACCCATCTGAAATTTGGCCCTCATAAGCTTCTTCTGATCTTATTGGTATACACTCGCAATTTGAGGTTCTAGTTACTTCATTCACAAACCTCAATATTAATTTAAAGCTTGATGGAATTATACGGCCTAAGTATCTAACAATTTGATGGTAGTTCTTAGAACGACTAGTTGAGTCGGGGTAGTTCATGTTCATCTGGTCTCGCCAATCTAAGTTAGAATCAGACAAATTATTAAAGAGATTTATCGTATTGTTTGGTAGTCCCGACACAAACTTTATAAAAAATGTCAAAATTTCATAAATATTTTGCCTTTCAATCCTAACAAGAGCAAGGTCTAGTAAGCCCCCTTCACTAGGGTTCTCGTGATCTTGTTGGATTGATTGTTCCAGAATAGACCAATCGTAAACATTATCGTTAGGTGAATTATGAGAAAACGACCACCAGTGATCCAAGACACCAATTTCTCGTTCGTAGCCATAGAGAGCCATCTCTTTTCCAAATAGAGAATATTCTCTTCGTCGCTCAGGTGAGTCGAAAAAATTGGGATCATTTTCGTTTTGAGCTAGGACTATACTATATTCGTTCCACGTATTCAACCAGTCTTGTAAAGCTAAATAATAGTCACTTATTGGTAGTATTAAATTATCGAATCCGACAGAGATTCTATCTTGTTTTGCTATTGCGCTAAAGGTTACAGCAATTTCTTTTCTAGTAAAAGGGTTAAAGAAGGACTCGCCGGACCCTATTCTTTCCATCATGACTATCTGAACCCACCTTATAAATTCTTCATAGTAAGAATCTTTCCATGTTTTCAAATCATCAATAATTTCTGTCGTCGCTATACCAGACTCCCTTAAAAATAGTCTAAGTTCTTCATAACCTAGAATTTTACCATCAAGTGGGAACGGGCCTTCTCTTAAGAGAGAGTCTCTAATGTGGTTAACGCAAAGTCTTATAAATGTATCATCAATGATGTCATTAACGTTGAACCTAGAAAAGGCAAAAATGCCGCCCAAAACAAATTCAAGCACATAAGTCCGCACTGCAGTATAGATTGTAGCTTCTATTAGCGCTAATCCAAACCTCTCTTGATGGCGATTAACAACCTTGTTATTTCTATAATTTGATTTATAGTTAGATATTATTTTGTCTATAGCGATTAAGCTGTCTCTCGGAGGGAAACATGCAGTATCTCCCTTGAGCTGAAGCTTTTCTAAATTTTCGACATCAAATAGTTTAGAATTGGCAGTAGTCTCCGCCATAGATTGAAGGATTTCTTCCGTTATAAGATTGAAAGAGTTAGTCATGTAATGATTAAAGAGGGGGCCATCCGGGTCGCTGATATTTATTTCAGTTGTATCTGGTTCATCAAGAGACCCCATGTATTCATTCCAGATGTTTGTTGTCCATGTCGCGAATATTTCTTGTTGCAAAGAAGCTTTACCAAGAGCGTTTGTATACCCCAAATTCGCAATCGAGCTTCTATATTCATCTTCAATCCTTTTTTCTCCAACCAAAATCATCCTAGGGCCATCAAATTTTACAAATTCTTCGCCCCTTAAATTAGTTGTGGTTTCTCTATTATAAATTTCAACCTCATAGAAATCTCTCTCTCTGTCCCAATCGTGGCAAAAACTAGATAAAGGTAGTCGGTAATTTAATTTCACAGTAGTGTTGACTGGAACTATACCCATCGCGGTTATAAGGTTTTCATCGTTGTTGGGCACCCCCCAAGCACCGGGGAGGTAATCGATTGGATTGTCTGATTCTCTGAAGTCTAGAACAACATTTTTATAACCATAACTCTTAAACGGAGACATGTACATAGTAAACGCTGTCGCCGTCTTATCTTTTATCTCAGACATATTAAATTTGAAGTTATCTTGAGTCATCAAATCGCTCTGTAAACCAAACCCAACCTCTTTTGAAGTAGGGGCCCCGATAGAAGTAAAATTGCCAAAAGAATTCTGAAAGACTGGATCAGTAGTATCCCCGCCGGTTATATTCTTCAGGTAATTAAACATTGAGGCCTGCGTGTCTCCACTGTTGATTACATCTTGAGTCGTTTGTATTATTGTAGAAGTGTCCGAGTCTATCGTTATTCCATCATATTTATATTCAATCAGATTACTTGGGAAACTGGAAGCGTCTTGATCAAACTTAACCTTGACCTGTTCAAAGAATGTGTGACCGACCTTGTCTAAAATGTTCAGCAACTCTGGTGGGTCTCTTGGGACTAAACTGTCTTCGCCCGGAGCCCCATAAACTGGTGGGATTAATTTGTCAAAAAAGTCGGTTGGGTTCTCAGATAGTTCCCTAGTCATATCGGCTATGGCAAGAGTTCTTTGTTGCCGACACAACCTGACTCTATTTAACAATTCTGAGACTTGTTCTGGTGTTGTATTCCCAGCGCGGAGCGTTTCTCGAACTTGGTCAAGGTTCACGTCCTCACAAATATGGTCTGCTATTGTAGTATTTCTTGTGTTCTGAGATAGATCTATTAGGCGACTACAGATGGACAAGTCTCCCATTCTCCGGCCTATCGCGATAAAAAGCTCTCTCAGTTGCTCTTCACCTCGAATGTACGCACGAAGGCCCGGATGTTGGCTGTCCATTAGATCTTCGAGAGTATTTAGGGTATAATTTGGGGGCTCACCCCTCAAAAGCATACAGAATTCTGTTGGGGAGACAACAAGCGGTACATCATCCAAAAATGGCTTTAGCACATCTGCTTGAAGCCCACTCGTATTAATCTCGTCATTTATATCCTCGGCAAAATTATCGTCAATTAGATTTCGAAATCCCGCAGCGCCTTGTAACGCGTTGTTGAAATCTTCTTGAACTTGGGGATCAGCTTCCTTAAATTCGCACCGAAGCATGTCTTCTATGATTTTATATATGATACCTAATAATATGTTTATTAACATATCAACTAATATATCAATCAGAAGGTCAAATAAATATCCAAATATCCCACTAAAACTAAACTCTGGTAAATCAATCGGTGGCAGAGTTAAATCTATACAAGAGCAAAGCACTGGAAGGGTGTTGCATATATCTTGGCATACGAGCGCATGTGCAAACTGAGCGTGAACTGGGTTAGTGAGGTCTAGTGGGGTGATGCCGCTAACCACATCCATTCCCGCATTGACGGAATTTGCTAAAAGTGGTTGGGCCAAAGGCTTTCCTGAACCAAGCCCACCTGTGTCAACCGATAGGACAAGCTCTCCTCTGTTGTCAATTTCCCCAAATAAAGTTTGATTCCTACTGTCCGACAAAGCAACGCTACCTAAAAGAGAATTTCTTGGTATTCTGGCTGCCTGCCCATCGTTTTTTCTTATATATTCCCGTACAAGTGAGCTAGGCGCGTCTGATTGTAGTTTTTCCCCCTTTTTCAAGCGATTGATGTTAGGTCTCTTCGAGAACCACCAATCACTAGTAGTTGGCACCTCACCCTGCTGGTCTACCGTTTGTGAAATTATCTCGTCAATCTCGCCTGCTTGAGCTACGGCCCGATCCCCTATGTTATCTAGTAAGCTACAAGCACAATCTACTGCTTTCTCTACTATCGAAAAAAAATCGATGTTTGACATATATTCGGAGACATCCTCCAGTGTTGGAGGATTATATTCTTCTGCTGAAAAGTATTTACTATCGCCTCCAGCGACAGAAGGGCCCTTGCCCAATAACCTTTCAACAAGGCTCTTTAGGAACGGATCTTCTATGAAGTCATATTGTGTCTTAATGCAACCGAAAAGGCCCGGCGATATCTTTTCGATATCTCGGTCTTCAAAAAGTTTCACTCGATCAGTTTTTATAGGAGACCCTTTTTCATCATATGCAACATTTGAACACTCAGCCACCTTATTATAATCGACATTTCCGTCGGGGTCTCCGGTGGCACACTTCGCCGCTTCCCAAAGGCCTTTTAACGAAGTCTTTGAAGATTTGAACAAATCAAGCGCGTCTCGATCGCCGCCACAAATAGGAGAGATGTGAGACTTTTGATAATTGTAAAACTCTTTTGCAAGTTTTTTTGGGTCCGTGAAGTTGTTCGCCCTAAGTCTACTGAGAGTGTTCTTACCTATACTGTCAAAGTGATCTGCTACCCCAGTAGATTCTAGGAGATCAAACTCACAGCATTTCATAGGGTTTAAAGGGTCTGGTCTGCATGGGGGAGTTTTTCCACCTTGACTTGTCAATTCTTCTATCTCAGGGAGAGGCATTACATATTCATCAATGAATGTCTTATAAGATAATCGATTTCTATCTCTAGAGATGAACCTTTTTATATCATGAGTTGCCGCCAAGATTCCCATAGTCCTTCTTAATACACACGGTTCGGAATTAATGAGTTCATTAATTCCGACAGTAAGGGGTGTATTACCAAGTCCGCGATCATAAAGAACATATAGGATCCTAAATTCTCGATCAAACCCTATTTCGATATTGTCCGAATTATTAGTTCTAAAGACCAGACCATTGGTTTTGACAAAGCTCATTATTAACGGCAAAAAACTCATAAATCGTTCAGCCTCTTTCCTGAAAAGGAATTGGCCGTATCCTATAGGACCAGAAATATTAAGATTCTGGACTTGTGAGTTTGTGGCAAATTCTGTCATTAAATTTGCTACCGCTGACATGTCTTTTGCCATTTCATTTGTCTTAAATGAAATAGAAGTGTACCAATTTGGTATTTTTTCATCCAAATAGTCGTTTAAATTTTTAGTTTGTCTTGGTATTGCATCAATATATTTTACAGGAAAAGACACCAAAATCTTTAATCTGCCGCCCGGTGGTTCATCTAGATGCCAAGTTACTGCCTCTGCAAAAAGATAGCTTTCTTCTTTTAAAATCCTCTTTGTATCGTCATCCCGTATTTTATCAAAATACTCTAATATTCTGTCAATGGCTTCTGAAATTGCTTCTTTTTTTCTCGATTCAAGTAACACACCACCCGTATCTCCATACGAAGTCTTAACTGTAACCCAATACTCACACTTTGGGCCATAATAATACGGCGTAGATAGGTTCGCCCACTGGGGAGTTATTGCATCGCAAATAGTACCATCCACATCGGAAATAACTTTGCATGTTAGATTATTGACAGGTAGAGACTTTTTTGTAAAAGCAAGTCTATGAATATAATTTCTTTTTATAAAACATTCTGTGCCGTCAAGGTCTCCTCCGTGGTTTAACACTTTTATTTTATCAAACTCCCCACCCCCAATAGATTCCTCTAACACTACGACAAAAGATCCCACTTTTCTCGTGAGACCTCCAAGCCTACCAACAATGGTGTGAAAACAATTGATTTTGCCTAAAAAATTGTTATCATTGGTACTCGGTCTGGAAAATACTGGCACACATGAATTGAGGTTTTCGAATAGCAAATCTTCTTCCGAGAAGACCCCATTTGTTATATTTACTTCCTCGTTTCTATCATAAGGGACGTGAACAAAATGTGTTGCATTCTTAAAAGATAAATTATCGTATGTACGAGTGGCGTGTTCGAGAGTCCCTTCCTCAACTACTTCTCTCCAAGGCGTTGAAGACTGGGCTTCAAACGATGTGACCCAATCTTCCTTGGAAAGACTATAATTTAATTTTGAGATCTCTAAATTTCTTTCTGATATTGAACTTGCCATTAAGTTTACCTTTAAATGTTAATTGACGTGATTAAATTGACTTAAAATATAATTAGGGTTTTTTCCCGTGGGTGTTAGATATCTAAACATATGTCGAGCATTTTCAAAGCGCGACTGAACCAACGGCAATAAAACTTTCGACACGTTATCTGATAAATTTTTAAAGCTGGGGATTAGAGCGTCGTGAGAAGGGAACGAAGGGGTGCCCGGAGTTGTCACTACGTGAGTGTGAGACATCATTGATATATTCCAAGCCATCTGCGCCAGTAAAAAATTATCAAGGACATTTAATATTGAATTCTGGCTCTGCATCATTGCTTTCAACAGCTTTCTTAGGTTTGTCCCCTTGACCATCGGCTGGACCTCCCAGACTGTTTCCTGTTCGTCTCTGTTCCCTGCTATAAGATCGATACCGGAGGCACCAGAGAAAGATTGACCATGCGAGTTTACACCATCCGAGTGTGTTATCAACTTGATACCTGCGTCTCTAGACACTATCCTGATCCCGTCTGCCTTAGCTAGGACAAAAGATCTCGCAAGCCATTCCTGCCCTTTGTAGCTATCCCAACCAAGAGCCAAACTATAGTCGTTATCTATATTGGATTTCTGAACGACTTTTATTCTGGCAGCGTCTAAGCTTGGGTGCGGATCTGAGTTTAGACTCTCAACCTTGAATGGGCCGTTGGCTCCGGTTTCAGAAGATTCTTCATCCTTAGTTATTCGCACTGCTCTCGCTGCTCCACCAAGGGGGCCTGCCACCAGATCTATCATGCCACAAGATTGACAACCTCTTCCTCCAAACCCACTTAGGCGATTGCCCGGGCGATCAACCCCCAGTACAATTCTTGATGTTTTTCTGGGGGATTTCAGAACTTGTTCAGCTTGTGCTGATATATACTCTGGTACGTTTTCCAGCATATACGTACACCCAACCCCCTGCTTTCTTCTGCTATTATTCGCAGCCTTAACTGATTTCGGATCGATCCCGCCGGGATCGTAACATTTCTCATACCTTCCTATAGCCACAAAGTGCCTCCCTAGTCTTTGTAATAAGTAGAATATATATATATTATTATATAATCTTACTTGTTAATTCTTTTACACTGCCTTTTGCTCTTTTGATCTGAAGCTCTGCAGCGCCCGCTAGAAATTTCTCTTTTATTGGAGTTGGAACATGGCTAGAAACTTTTCCTGTTTGACCTGCCCCTGTTATATCAATCTTAGCGTTCCACACTGCACCGTCCAATTCTTGCATCATATAATAATAAGCGGCATTTTTTGAAAAACCTTCGTCCCTAACTATACAATATATCATTTGGGCGCAGCCATCCGCGTGGCCAGTCTCTGGAATTGCCCAGTGTGCGATTATACCCGCTGGATATCTTTCCCCTTTCATCCCTTCGAATCCGATTTTTCCTATTTTGTAAAACCCTCCCTGTCTTCCAATATAAACTCTAGGAACTTTAGTATTGTCAACTACACGGTTTACCAACTGGTAAGTTGCCTCAAAACTCTCTGGTGGTGGGACAGCATACTTTTGATTTCTCCCTATCCACGGTGCGCTGATTATTTGAGGGTCTCCGTGGCCCGCCTTAAGATATCTAGTGTTATATGGGCTAATGACCTCAAATCCAATCGAAAAAGAGTTGGCGCTCCCGGCGTGTCCAACTCTATAATCCCACGAAGCATAATCTACTATCTTACCTTGCCACGAGACAATATGGTGCACACCACCCTCTTTCTTATTCATCGTGTTAAACACTCTATTTGGTGTTAGGCCGGGCCCACCAGTCTCATGAATAACAAGCAGGTTAATTTCTTTAATATCCCTCTTTATACCGTTTTTAGATTGTTCCCACTTACTAAACGAATTAGTTATCGGAGTCACTTCTCCTTGCCCCTCTTTATCCCTTGGAATCCCGAACGGAATGACAAGATTGGGGTCCGCCACAACCATTGAACCGGCTGTATATGCGATATTGCTACTCATAACAATCCCTCCGACCGTCTCAGACTGAAGGAGGATACCTTCTTCCAAATTCTCCACATCTCCGAATTTTACAGAAACTAGTTCACCCGGAGAGGGAATTTGGATATTATCTTTTTCGGCATAAAAAGTTGGGTACAGGTCTATTATAGGGTGCCAACATTTATTTTTTCTACGCCCAAGTATTTCTGCGGTGCAGTCCTCACTACCTATGAATAGGGGCGAGGGTAACATATGATGTATAGAGGGTATTCTAACCTTTACCGCGACTAAGTCTGGAACTTCAGACAGTGGAAAACTTGAGTATTTTTTCGCTAAAAGTGTGCCCGGCTCAAACCTTAGTTTATCACTTTCTAGTATCTTTTCAACCCTCAATACAATACCCGTATACTCTTCTTTGTTCAAAGAAGAGTCTGGCCTATAGAGACCAGCCTGCCTTGACTTTAAAAGCTTTGAGAAAGAGTCTCTCGTTAAGTTGACTCTTTTGCCACCCTTTTTTGCTTTCTGTTGGTTTATAGCGGTGTCTAGCGGTCCTGTCATTTTTGATATCCCTTATGGCTCCACAGAGCGATCTAATGTGGGCGGGTTATGGGGTGTAGAGTTAGACTCTGTTTTCGTAGCCTCTGTTTTAACAGACGTTGCATCCGCACTAGATCCGTCTTCTGATGACGCGATGTCTCCTTTATTTAGTTTTTCTTGGTATTTCTTTTTCCATCTTTCGATCACCGGTTGATTATAATCATAATCCCAATATACTTCGACAGCTAAATATTTTCCAGTTGCTCCCGTGGCCCCGCGATGTGAGTGGACTGTGGTCTCTATCACCCACTGTAACGAGTCGTCACCCTTGCCGATTCTAATAACTTGGTGCCAGTTTCCTCTTGGGTCTGATACTGTTAGCTCGGCTGCAGCATTCTTAATATTATGCTGTTGAAAAATCCTGTCCTTTACTCCTTGGGGGCCATCCCAAAAGCCTTTTTGAACTTGCAAACTTTTAGATGCGCCAATATGACCTGCTGTCGCAGCCTCACAGTTCATACCGATAGATTTGAGTGCCGGAGGTCGAAGATAAAGACCTTTAGCATTGTCGGGTGTTACTGTTTTTTTCGAAACTTTTCCGCTGCGCCCTTTTTTTAGACTCAAGGGTGCGTCGCTGGTCGGAGGCCACACCGGGCTTATAATTTTCCAATTTTCATATAAAGTAGTCATATATGCACATTTTTTTGTTAGTTTAAATGTGTCTTCACCAAAAGTTATAGATTTCTTCCCACCTCGTCGGCACCCCACGGGGCCAGAAGGCCCTACTCCTCCGGGTTTCCCTTTGCAATACGGGTCCCCGTTATATTCGTTAAAATATTTTTTAGCGTTTAGCGAGTCTTTCGCTTCGATTGGATCTCCAAGAAATTCAAAATGCATAGAATCTTTTTTACCCTTCCAGTCACCGCCCCAAGAAAAGCCGTATCTCTTGAAAGCGGCGATCGCACATTCAGGTATGTCATATGTCAGCTCATCTTTGTAAGGGTTCTCAATCGGGTTTATGTCAATAGCAGTCGCCCAAGAATGGTCGCTTACTCCTACGGTGCAATTGGGAAATTTACCCGGATCAACATTTGGGCGTTTTATACATCTACAGGCATAAGTTCCCCCTCCGGGTAACTGTTTCGTCCCATCTTCGTTTTTCTTCCACCAATTGTACCTTGATGCTTCTTTACACCTAGAAATATCTGTCTCAACCATTTTCAAGGCAGGGATCGCTGATTTGTGAAAAGGTATCGTTTTTCCCATCCAACTTACAGACCCTATATTGTTTTTGTCACACGGGGCACCAAATATTTTTTCTTTTATATTGTCGCTTTTCACGACTAGTCGCACCGGATCATAAGCACCGCATGTTGCTGGGTGTATCTTCCCAACCTTTTTAGTAATACACCCAAGGCCATTAATATACTCTGGTGGGGGTTTTAACGCGCCATAGTTCGCAATACTCAGGAAGCCCGACTTCTTCTCTACGCCAACATAAATTGGATCTGTCATCGTTTCGAAGTTCTTGAACAATAATCTTACTAAATCTCCCGGCTTGGGGACTGGGACATTGTCGTTTCTACCGTAAAAAGTTGGATATAAATCGATCACAGGGTGGTGACAGTCAATCATGCCAGAATCCAGATCTCTACTACAGGGCATGGAGCCAATGGAACTTGGTATGGGCAACATATTGTGCAACTCTGGGATTCGCGCTTTAATTGCTACAATAGCAGGGGCTCGGGTTTGGTTTGAGTATTTTTTGGCCATAAAACTTCCGGGCTCATATGTTTCATGTAGAGATTCTTCGAGTCTCAACTCAACCCGGAGAACAATGCCGATGAAATATTTTTTACCAGTTGATGCGTCTTTCTTTAATTCAGATGGAAGTGATTTCTTCAGAAGTTTAGAGAAGCTATCTCTAGTTCTATTAGTTCTTTCCCCGTTCTTCGAGGCGGCATTATCGTTTATGATTACATCGAATGTATCTGACATAGGATTATTTACCCTTCTCGGGGGATTTAAGAACAACTTTTACGAAATCACTAGGCCACGTTGACGCGCCTTTCTTGCCCACATACCAAGTTGCTACATCAAGGCCCTTGGGGTGAGCCTTGTTCACATAAGAAACGTGGTCAAACGCGCACCTATCTCCTTTAGTACATCGTCCTCCAAGGCTCACAGGTATCTCCTTACGAGCGACACTGCCCTGCGCAAAATCCGTGCAGGCGGGATATGGATTTGCAACTTCACCTTTAGCCCATTTAGTTGTAAGTGCTAACATTTTACTATGTTTGTCTACTATTTCTTCTAGCGTCAGTGCCGCTAGAACATCTCTCCTATCTAAACGTCTCTTTGTGCATGGGCTGCAGAGTTTCTTTTTTTTCTCGTCGTCAGGCGGAATGAATTTACACCGCTTACACTGTCCACCATTTCTTCTCCATTTTTTAGCGATTGGTTGGGAGTATTCGTTAATAAGGCCATAGTAAGAATAGTTTTTTAGAGCTTTCTTATAAATATTGTGCCAAACCAAGAGGCTTGCCATAGACCACAAGACTGCCTCCCTGTGGTCTCCCTCACCAATAACCATTTTTGTCGCCCAAAGCACATCCTCATCAGTAAGCTGATAACTATAATCGGGGTTTGTTGTGATTATCTTTCCCCAAGGCCCTTTAAAGTTTTCTCCAGCGGCTCTTATTTCTTCATCAGTTAGTTTTACCGAAGCCGCGCCTCCGGTGTGACCGGATGAATTTGTCACCGTTGTAGCACCGCTAGTTCCATAGACTCCTGTTCTGGTAGTACGGAGAACTGTGAACGAGTTTCCAGATTCTGAACCTAAAAGCACGGGGTCTCTATTATTACTGACATCCCCAAACTTTACCCTGATGTATTCACCGATAGTGGGTATTTGCATATCCTCTTTTTCCGCGTAAAAAGTGGGATACATATCGATTATAGCGTGATGACATTTTTTTATATGTCTAGTTGTTTGACTTTTTGATGGGCAATCGCCTTCCAGAGCAGACCAACTCAAATCGGGGATTGGCAGCATGTTATGTAAAAAAGGGATTCTTGCTTTAACTGCCAAGAGCTTTGGGGCTTCAGATGTGCCATCATTATATCTTTTCATAGCTAGTGAGCCCGGCTCATATGGATAATTAAGGTCCCCTTCTGATTCCGAGAACTGTTCCACTCTTAATACTATGGCAGTGAAGGTGCCTTTACCTAGCCTTGAATCCACTTTATAGTCTTCAAGGATACCTTTGGTGACCATCGTCGAAAACTTGTCTCGGGATACATTAGTCACGTCGCCATGTTTTGTTGAAGAATAAGCGTTAATAGCTGCGTCTAAATTATCTTTAGGCAAACCTATTCTTCTCCATTATTCTGAATTTCGTCAAATAATTTGTCTTGGTCGTTCGAAGAGAGAGAATGATCTAGAGTCTTTGCTTCTTGTTTTTGAATTATCCCTGCTAGTTTTACTAACTGCTCGTTAGATCTCTGTAGGGTTTCAAGATATTTTGCCGCGACAAAGCCCACTTCTTTGTGATTATGTTCTGACTTTTTGATATAAATAAGGAGGTCTGTCATGAGAGATCTAGTCATTGCCCGATCAGCATTGATGTTATCAATCGCCTCGATCATAAAACTTTCTAAATCTTTTAAATTTTTCCGGCTTCCCATTTTTTTCTGAACTCCCTATATCTTACGCGTAAGCGGTTGAGATTGTTAACAACTTGTTTTGTATTTAACCCCGTGATCTCTCTTAGGTATAAGTAAATAGCTTTTTTATTAAAAATTTCTATTTCCTCGCTGCTGGAAAGCAAGATTTTAACTGCTTCGAGGACTTTTTTTTCATTTTCTTTGAGGTTCTCATTATCCCAGACCTCAATTTCGTTCCACAGGTATTGCCAGAACTCAGCAGTTTCTCTCCACTGGTCATACTCGTTATATACGATCATCTGTTCTGCGACATTTTCTTCGATATAAGCATCTTCGAGTAATATTTCTCTCTTAGACTTTTTGTTTCTCTTTTTTATTTCTTGGATGAACCAATTCTTAGTTATCACTGAAAAATAGCTGAAGGCGGCGTGCCCCTTACTGGGGTCAAATTTGCCGACGACAGTAGTCAGCCATACTTTACAGTCTTCTTTTAATATATCGATGTTCGGAAGTGAATTAAATTTATAGGTAAAGACAATCTTGTTTACCAGTTCATTAAAAACTGGAGCAAGAGTCTCATTGTACATTCTATTTCGCTCTTCGTAATCTTCACAATTAGCATACTGAATTATTACTTTTTCATGGTCCTTTGTGAAGTAATGATTCTTCCTCTTCTTCTTCCTCTTCTTCGCTTCCTTCGTATTCGTCATAAGTTTCGTCCTCATTTGACATTTCAGTTAGTTCTTCAAATTCTTTAAGTTCTTCGGTAATAAACTCAATGTGGTTGAATAGATTCACAAGAGTCTGATCGCCGTAAAACAACTCCATTTCTTTTAAAGTACCGACATGTTTCTTGAAATCTGAGAATATGATTGAGAGGTGAGTTAAACCATTCACCATAATCATCATATTTCTTGCCGTCTCTCTCATATACCAGCAGAGTAGGACGTTGAAGACTGTTGAAAGGATAAAGAGGGAGATAAGGATGGTCATTCTGGTTGGTGCTCCGTTTTACTGATGTCTATTAATCTTCGCTTTTCTTGTTTTAAATCTTCACGCGAAGACTTTATAAAGTCTTCAACGATGCGACCTGTTTTTTGAGAGCGCGGGGAGCCCTCATTTTTCGTAAAAATAGAAGTTACAGAAGGTATTCTTGTTGTATTACCCTCTTCGTCGCACTTTGGGCAATAGGAGTACGTTTCCGTCATTCCGTGGCGTTTTTCTTCAATATTTCCACACGTATTACACTCATAAGTATACTTCGGCATAATTAATCTTGGTTGTGGGTTGCGTCTTCATCAAAGTGAAATTTGACGGTTGGTGGATTCTGAACAATAAGCTCTCCTTCCTGTTCTTTTATTACAAAATCTTTTAAAAGATCTGTAATATCTGTTTGTTCCACGAGTCCTTTTTGAAGTGCCATCATAACGGCACCTACTGCTTGATTACTTAATTTCATTTTAGTCTCCTTTTACCATCTAAAATTGTTTTTATAGTGATCAACTATAATTTTTATCTCTAAATCAAAAGTTTTTTTCGTGTCCCACCCCAAACTCTTTAATTTAGAGTCATCCAAAGAATATCTTACATCTTGACCGGGGCGAGACCAACCTATTTCGATATAGTCTTTCCAATTTCTACTTGTGTCATAATAAGCTTGTATTATTTTTCTAACTGTCTCAGAATTTTTCTGTTCAAATCCGCCTGAAATATTGTATATTTCATTTACAGACCCACTCTCGATTAAAAAAATTACTGATGATGCAGTATCTTGAACATGGAGCCAGTTTCTAATTGGCTCGCCGTTATTGTGAAGTCTTATTTTCTTTCCACGATCAAGGGCTCTAACAGATAAAGGAATAAGTTTTTCTGGATATTGATAAATACCATAATTATTAGTAGGGCGAAGAATGACGTATTCTATTCCATAAGTCCTCGCCCAAGAAGTTATTAATAGATCTGCTGCTGCCTTTGATGAAGAATATGGATTACTGGGGTTTAAAAGGGTTTTCTCGTTATGAGATCCTTCCTCTATATCTCCATAAACTTCATCAGTGCTGATGTGAAACAGGATTGGCCTTCTGAATGTGTTATTTGGCTTCTGTTTAATAAGCTTTAATAAATTCTGAACTCCTAGAATATTTGACATTATGAAGTTATCGCTGTCAATAATACTATTTCCAACATGAGTCTCAGCCGCCGTATTGATCACATAGTCACAATCAGGGAGATAATTTAGTTTTTCTATTTTTTTATTTAAATATTCAAAATTATCTCCGTATAAACTTTTGAAATGATCTTTTAGTCTTACGTTGGCAGCATATGTTTCACTATCAATTCCGAATACTTTCCAGCCTTTTTTTAGACACAATTCTGTTATGTGAGATCCAATAAATCCCAAACATCCTGTTATTACCACTAGTTTCATTTTAAATAACCTATATAATCGCTGCAAATACCAGCTACATCACGTTTTGAATAGTATGTTGTATCTTCAAGAGTCTGACAAACGATTATGTTTTTCTTTAACACTGGTTTGTTTGGGTAGGTCCAGATAAACCCTCGACTTGTTAAAGTAAAATCATCAGTTTGGTGCCAAAAACAATGTATACCTTCTTTTAACATAATTTCCAAAGATAAAAGATTCTTAGCATGACACCACAACAAATCATTTTGTAAGTAATCTAAACTAACTCTATACTCCGGTGAGTCATGACCAAGAAAAAATTTGTTATCGTTAAACCAAACGTCTATTTCGATATTATATCCTAAATCTAACAACATGTCAAGCTTATAGGGGTTATTTTCCTCACTTTCCCTGCCATTCAAATTTCCTCGATGTGATATTAATATCATTTTTTCATTCTCTCAAGATAATATGTTAAATCTTCAGGGGTTCCAAGGCCCCACATTTTATGTACATAAAAAGGAATTAAAGTCTTATTATCGTTTATGAGTTCGTTGTACACTGGTGCGATATAAAATTCGTTATTAACTCTAATATTTTTATCCACCATTTGTTTTGTATATTTTACAAAGTCGGAGCCTCTTCTGTACCAATAAATACCACATGTTGCAATGTTTGAGATAGGCTTTTTCTCAGCCACCTCTATAACATATCCTCTAGAATTTGTTCTAACAAATGACCACTTTGGGTGGACCGCATTGAAAGTAAACACAATTCCATCAACATTCGTAATGTTTTTTAAAGATATAAAATTTTGAGATAAGTATTCAATATACTGATCTGAATTTGCTATCAATAGGTCTTCATCAGTATCGATATACTTCTCTGCTAAAAGAGCAGTGCAAGCAGCCCCTTCGGTTAATTCATCTACAACTACATATTTAAATCTACCATTTGTTATGACCTCCAAAGTATTTAAAAGTCCATCAAAAGATTCGATATGTTCTCTTCTAACTAAAAAAATATATTCACAGTCAAAATCTAGATTCTCTACAACCGTCTGTATCATTGGCTTTCCGGCGACATCAATAAGAGGCTTGGGAAAAGTGTAGTCCTCTTTAGCGAACCTACTGCCTGCTCCGGCCATTGGTATTAAAATTTTCATTAATATAACTCCTAATATTTTCTTTAATTACTTCTGATGGGTTAACGACTTTCATTACAAAACACCCAGAAGCATATGCTGCTTCTAATCCCTTTGGTGAATCTTCAACAATAATACATTCTTCTGGAAGTATATTAAATGTCTCCAATATATTGTTATAACCCTCTGGATGTGGCTTTGAATTTTCAACGTCTTGATTTGTTAAAATTTTTGCAAAAAAATCAATTATTCCTGTTTTTTGAAGCATTAAATTAGTGGTTTTTCTAATGCTATTTGTATAACAAGCGACAATGATACCTTGATCTTGTAGCCACTTTAGCAATTCTACTTTACTATGGTCTACATCACACATTGTATTAATAATTTCAATAGTTTTCTCTTGTTTTAGGTTGTTTATTTCCGCATGATTATCAAAGGAGATCCGGCCCATTTCTGCTAATTTTTTTAACTTTATCTTAGTTGGCAAACCATTAAAGGTAGAATAGTGATCCTCCTTTGTTATGGTATAATTAGAAAGTTTTTCTAGTGACTTATTTAGTGCTACTCGATGCCACTCACATGCATCAACTAAAACACCATCCATATCAAAAATTACAAGTTTTAAATTCATATAGTACCTCTAGTTGATATATTAACCTCGTTTTCTTGTAAAATATTTTTCAATTCATCACCATATGTACCAATTGTCCATTTTCCCTTTGAAATGGCGGTTGCAAAATAAGGATAAATACTGCTATCCCAGTGAAACATTCCTCTCTTTTCGTCCTTGTCCTGCCAAACCATACCGGTTTTAATTTTAAAATATTCACACACAGTCGAAGAATTGGACTCAAATTCCCAAATATTAGAACCTGATGTTCTACCATAAATTATTTCTAATTTATCTTTCCTACATATACTTGGCTGGATGGCAAAATTAAGATTTTTTGGATTTTCATAAATATTTTCGTGAGTAGTGTTTCTTAACAAGACATCATCTTGATTATAGCTCGCTCTAATTAATTTGACTATATCTATCTCTCCCTTCGTAACCAAATTAATGATTTCTTTTAATTTTGTCTCATCAGGATTATCATATAAAAACATATCTTCATGATGAAAAAATATTATCTCTTCTTTTACTTTTTTTAAACAAGATAGAACCCTATCTTGATATCTTAAAGAATCATCATATAAGATCACATTCCAGCTATTATCAAGCAAATGATCCCCTTTCAGTTTATCAGTAAATAAATATTTTTTATACTGCTTAAGATATTTATGTGTCTGACTGATCATTGGAGCCCAGACATCTGAATAGTCTGAATGAGAATAGAATACAATTGGAATCATTTTACCCACCTCGTTTTTTCATATAAGCCCACCTGTCTACAAAACCACTTGTGGTGAAGATGGCTATCGGTAGTTCTCCACCTTGGGAATCTCATTAAATTGACACTTCTTTCTGACTTCGGCTTTTCTACTTCATTTGTAAACTGAGCGCTGTCATTGAAGTTAAACACATCAAATTGATTACTATCAAACCACCCAGAGGTTAAACACTTTTGATATTCAGAGTCTTTTTTGAAATCTTTTAACGCATTGCTATAAATTAATGAATATAAATTCATAATATCGCTTGATCCATAAAACCACATATCCCCATATCCTGCGTTCATTTGATTCCAGTATGCTGTGTATAAAAATTCTTTCTCACGAGAAGGATTAAATTTAATTTGATTTACTTCCCTGCCTCCACGTTGACCGATATCAAATCTAGTTGCAATAACCCAATCATACTTAAAATGCTTTTGTCTCTCATATTCTTTTTTTAGTTCTAATGATTTACACCTTGAATAATAAAAACTAAGAATTCTATGAGCGATAGCATTCTTATACATTGTTTTCTCTCTAGGAAACCCCACGTCGATATACTCTTGATCTATTCCGTTTTCCTTACACACCTTATCAAAATCAATCTGCTCTTCATAGACGGACTGCTTGGGTTTATAAAGTTTTTCGATCTGCTCTTCAAACTCGGGTTGCCAACAATGCACAAAAACATCAACATTATCAACTTTAGAATAAACACGCTCTTGTATGTGCTCATACCCGCCAGCGGCAGTGGTAAAATCCCCCGTGCTTAACGTTCCAAAATATCCATGTAGACAAAGAGCAACCTTCACTTGGCACCCTCAAAAAGTTTAAATTCAGTCAAGTCTCTATAAGGGGGGTCTTCGGGTATATCTCGAACATGAGATGGGTAGTTTTGCATCAGCGTTAACCCTCGGGCTGCTTGCTCGGGCGTCATATACATGTTCCAGCCCATAGAATCAATGTCATCATCCTGATACCTGATCCCTTCGCTTCTGCCTTCGTAGCGAGCCTCCCTGACCCAATCAACAAGATTTTTATCGGAGGTCAGGATCATGCCGCCTTTCCCAATCTTAAGGTGCTTCTTGATGTGAAAAGACAAGCACATGTGAGAGTCAGGAACATACATCTTGCTCGTTAGCCTTTTTGCCGCATCCCAAATAGGATAAGGCTTAAGTTGATACGCGCCTTGCCACCTAATATCTTCAAACTTAATGTTACCACCTGCCTGAATGACTGATTGCGGTACTGAAAGATAAGTGCGCTTTGGAATTGTAACTTCTTCCACACCGAGGTATTTGCAGCATAGAAAAATGGCGTTCGTACAACTATTGACCGAAACAGCATATGGCGCACCGGTATAGTACGCCATCTCTTCTTCGAACATTTTTACAATCTTGTAGGGATTATGAAGCATTATCTCTCCAGAATAAAATATTTCTTTTTAAAACCACAGCTCTCAAACAACTTTAAGCTTGCCTCGTTTTCAACCTTAACTTTAGCAAAAGCTTCAGGATGCCTTTTCATCACCTCGGTGACCATGAATTTGGCAACACCTTTTCCTTGATGGTCAGGATGAGTAGCTACTCGAATATCCTTGTTTATAACCCCAATATAGCCGATAGGCTTGGCGCTATCAAGGCAAATGTAAAAACTTTCACCAAAAGCCTGCATATACATAGAATGATCTTGACGGCTTATTTGTTTTTGCTGAATAAAGCCCTTCTTTACTCTCGGATCATTTCTAAGTTCGAGGATGAAGTCCCAGTAATCACTCATATTTTTTTCTAATTTATACATTACCAGATATCCACCTGCTCACCGTAGGGACTCCCGCTTTTAAGCCAGTAATGAGTCAAGTACCCTCTGGTGTGTTTCCACCCTTCAAGTTCCAGATAAGGATTTAGGCAACTGCCAATATCCAAAAAAGTATTTTTTGGATTGTCCTCGAAACACTCTCGGATAATAAAATTGCTCAGACTTGCTGCCGAACACAGAATCACATGATCTTTGATCTTATTGTCTCGGATGTATTGTTTTACTTCCTCAATTGTGTCGTAGTTATCAATCATGCAGTTACTGCCGATTCTAAAGTCTTTTTTAACCTTGAACGGTAACCCTTCTAAGTTTGCTGATTTATTGACCACATAAAGAATATCACGCCCTTTTAAGACGGGAACTAGCTCATCTACAAAGCGGCGATAATTACGGTTAATCAAGAGATTTGAAAAAGTAAGGTCTGCATCACCGCCGTTTAGACCCTTTTGCCAGAAGAAAGCTTCCTCTCCTACATCATTGCGGCAGCAAATGCCCTTATAATACTCTGGCGTCTTAAACTTAAAGCATTCTACTAACTTTTCCTGATAGAAGCTGTGTTTTTCGGGAATAAATTCTTTCTGTTCTTCGGGAGGGTATGTTCCGTGACCTTTTCGCTGCCCTGTAACAAAGTGGCTTTCGGCAAGAATTACAGTTTCGTTTCGCAAAATAAAAAGTTCTCCATCGGAAAAACGTGCAAATGCAAAATTTTCTTTATTTTTCAGCTTTCCCAAAAACTTATCAAACTCTTTATCAAACTCTTTCATCTTAATTCCTTTAGAGGTTTAATTTTGATGTATTCGGGTCTTGTCCCAAATGCCATGAGAATCATAATTTTACTCCTCGCACAGTCTGCCACCCTTTTCGGAGAGCCTCTTGGACACAAAAATCTCTTTCATTAAAAAATTGTTGATGTGAAGTCTCGTTATTGTTGGAAGTAGCTTTGTCGTCAATTCCTAGCTCATTGCCCATAATAGACCCGTGTAATTCACGATCTTCGGGAGGGTGTGGGGGGCAATATGTTTTGATACCTCCGTATTTTTGAGCAGCGTAGGAGAAGTGTATATCTTCTCCATTATCCCATGTGGGTGGCTTTTCTCGCCACAGGTATTGGAGCCAATCCCTCTTAAAGAACCAAGCGTGCCCAACTAAGTCAACTTCGGCGGTCTCTGGATTCTGCGTAGCCCAGCCGCTGCGTTCATGGCGGACGTAATATTTGTCATCAAGGATGACACCTGCCGAGCCCATGATTCCCTCGCTCACTTCCATCGTATCAAGGCAGTTCTCAAACCACTTGGATCCGGGAATAGTATCGTCATCAAAAATTGCAATATATTCAGTGTCTGAGAGTAGGGCCGCTGCAAATCTGCCATAAAACTTCCAATTAAAATCATTCTGAATTATTTTATCAACACCAAGAGAAGAATAATCAAAACCTTCATTATCTTCATGATGATTAACCCATAACCAAATTTCTTTTGGTTTTACAGTTTGTTTTCTGATCGCGTCAACTTGCATTTGGAGATTATAAGGACGCCTATAAGAATTTAATATAACAGTTATATCTCCAATATTATTTTTATTTTTTACAAAATATTGATGAGTTTTTCCCTCAATCACTGAAAATAGCTTCTTAAGATTTGATTTCTGTTTTTTCTTTATATATTTTAGAAGATCGGCCCCTTTTTTATTTTTTATGTCTTCCTCTGAGAAGCACCCTAGGTTATTATTAGTTATAAGAGTACACCCTACAACTCTAGCCTCAACTGCCAATCTACAAAAAGTTTCATAAACTTGGGGAAAGAAAACAAATTTTTCAACTTTCGATAGCTGACTGATTAATTTGTCAAAACTGGCTGATTGAATAACGAAAGCATTATATCCATTTTTATCACAATATCTTTTAGATTTTAAAGATCCTTTTATGATATTATCGCTATTCAGATAACCAAATTCTTTTTTCTTTTCAGCCTTTATATTCTGTGATAAAACGTCAATTTCCTTTTCTGACCAGAAACTACATCCAAAATTGATAACATTTTCTAAATTTAAATTTTTAATAAGTATTTCAGCATGGCCCTTAGATTGGCAAAAGACAGCTTCCGCATTCCTGTAAAAGCTTGAATTAATTATCTCAGACGGTGGTGCTATTTTATTCTTATATACTGATGGATTTCTAGACTTAAGATACTTATGATCATGCTCAATGATAATATATCTAAGCTTCTGCAACTCAGATTTAATGTCTTCTTGTAAATTTATAAAATTAGAGACGATATAAAAATCATAACTTAAATCAGATTTAGAAATCTGCCCGGAAGATATTTTTCTAATATCATGTTTTTTTAAAATAGAAGACATCAAAATCTCATCAACTTTTTCTGCACCACCGGGTATCCTCATATTATGAGAAAAAAAGTCTGATATCCACAATATTTTCATACAATTTCTACCAATTCTTCTGAATCATCAGATTCCTCTAAAAAGGGAGCAACAAATCCATCATACATTTTGCCAGCTTCAAAATCTTCTAAAATCCATTCCTGAAGTTTATTTGCTTGTGAAAGATATCTATCATAATTTCTTACAACATCGCGCATCTTCATCTTTGCGCTGCCTTCTTTTGGATAGCACCACATTGAATCACGTTGAAGTACACCATCCCAGACAGCGGATTCGGGGATAGGTCCAATATCATATGAAACTTGAGCAAAGAGTGGGCGTTTTTTTGTTTTTCCATCTTTTTTCTTGACATCAGCAAAAAGAAAATCTGCTTGACCACTCCACTCTGTTGTTACAATTGGAAGTCCTTGACCTGCAGCCTCAAACAGCGGAAGGCCATACCCTTCACCGTGAGTTAAAGAAAGAAAGGCTTTAACTTTTGGATGAGTATAAAGACCTGCCATTTGACCCGGTGTCAAATATCCATGAACAAGGTGGATCTTACACTTTCGTTCTTTATACTCAGGATTATCAAGAAGAGATGCAATTTTGTCTCTTGTTTTTTCAAAATCACCTAGTGAATTGTTTGCAAAATTGCACTTCAAAATCAATCCAATTTCTTGATCATAAAACTCTTCAACAAACCATTTCACTGTTGCCTCTGCATTTTTTCTTGGACTCCACTGAAGGACCGAGAGAAAATTAAAATCATAATCAAAATCTACATCTAATTCTTCTGGTTCATATTTTCTTACTGCATAATTTGCAACAAGGCCGGGAGTTTGACATCTAAAATCGCTAATCTCCCGACCATCCGGTGTTTTGCCCGAATAACTTGTATTCATAAAAACATCTTTTGAATGATTTGATGTAAAGATAATATTATCCATCAGGCGAGATTTTTCAATCCACTGTGGTGCAATCTTAGTTGTTTCAATGCCAGCAGTATAGCCAATATTTACTGGTGCTAATTTTTGCCATTCATTTGGAATAGTACACTGAATGGAAATATCAAACTGACCACCAGAGTTTTTATAGTGCGCGGTCTTCTGAATTAAATATTCAAGCCATGCGCGCTCTTCATTATCATCCCAAAGCCAACTAGATTTACCCCAGTTGACTGTATGTAAGAAAATATCAAATTTGTCTTCGTGATGACGAAGGGCACGAAGGGCAAAACGAGCTTGTTCACCATATCCGGTTTGAGTTAGAGCCGGACCCCATACTAAAACTTTCTTTCTCATTTTATACCTTTAAAAAGTGTGTTCTCTGAAGCGTTTATAGTTCTTTCTGTCATCCCAACTTCCATGTTTTTCATGAAAATCTCTCATGACTTTTTCCCACTTCAGCTTATAATCTTTGAAATTATAGTTTTTCTCGACATGTGCTCGACCCTTCATGCCTAATTCTTTTCTTTCTTGTTTAGACATGTTGTAGATCTCTTCGAGGGCGTAAACTACGTCATCCTCATTTAATCTGTCTTCGTAAATAAAAGGCACCTGCTGTGACCCAATCACGGCCTTAGAAGAGGGTTGTATCCCAATACCAAACCATGAATCTCCATCGGTGACCTGTTCCTGCAGTCCTCCCGTCATATTTACTAAGATCGGAGTCCCACAAGAAAGACTTTCTAAAGTGGCGAGGCCGAAGCCTTCTGCATCTGATATATTGATTGTGAGATCAGCGGCGTTATATAGTGCACCAAGGTGCTCGGGAGGCAATTTATCTGTCGAAAGTAAAACTTGTTTGTCTTTTAAATCAAGCTCGGTCAAGATCGCGTGCAGATCTTGACCATGAGGATCTTTTGGGTCCGTATGGAGAAGAAGTGTTGCTTTATCGTGGCCGACCTTGTCAATGAATTTCTTGAACCAATAGATCAGCGAGCCTGTTTGTTTTCTCCTTGCATTTCTGTTGTTCCAGAATACAAGAAAATGATCTTCTCCAAAGTTAGGAAAATTAGTTTTTCTTATTTCACTGATCTTCTCGTCAGAATAAGGCTTAAATACATTAGGGTCAACAGCGTGCGGTAGATATTCCACATCAACATTAGGGGCGACCTCTCTTACTACACTATCAGTAACTTTTGATATCGTCACCACTTTGTCAGTTGATTCGTAGAAGACGCGGTTATAAGTGGGAGCAGGATAATTATCCCAAACATGGTAATATATCATCGGAACAAGAGAGCGAATTTCGTCTTCCATTTCCCAAAGCCATCCCCAAAACCGAGGGTCGGTCATAAACCACAAGATATCAGGCTTATGCGCTCTCAATAGGGATCTAACAGTATTCTTATCGCCATATCCTTTAACAGGGAATATAATAAGGTCTTCTCCCCACTTGTCCGTTTTTTGAGGTTTATAGTCTTTGTGGGCAACTGCCCCGGCCACACAAGCAAATGAGAAGTCTCCTGTCTCCAAAAGATGCTCAATCATATATCTTGTTTGAGTACCAACGCCACTAGGAGCGAAGGGGTGGTCACTCAAGACCAACACTTTAATTTTTTCTTTCATTCATTTACCTTTTGCAATGTTCAGTATGATTGAATTCACAATTAGAACATTTAAGTCTATTTTTGAAATGGTTTTTTTTCTTTATATTATACACAGATTTATTTAACAAGTCAATAGAATTTTTAATTCTTTTTGTGCCAGTTGTTGTTCTAATGAACTCAACCTTATTATTTTTTGCAGTTCGCTTGAGAAGCGCGAAGTGGGCTTCGATCTTATCGAGCTCAATTCCATACTTCTGCGCGAAAAAGTTTTTGTATAAGACCAACTGATACACAACCATCGGGTCTGTTTTTTTTCTAGAATCCCAGCCCCATGAACAACTTTTCCAATCAATAACATGATATTTACCATCGGTGGTCTTAATAACAAGGTCGATAAAACCTTTGAAGTTATAGTCCATACCTTCAATTGGTTCGTAAAGCCGCTCTTCAACACCAATTATTTCGAATTCGCCAAATTTTTTCCTTAGTTCCGGTATAGCGATGGGAGCGAGATCTAAACCTTGGTTCATGAACTGTTCTATAGTATCGTCATCGGGGGTTTCATCGAGGCTGGAGAGCTCTTTCACAAATTGGTCTACAAAAAACCTTGATGAGTTGTATTCTTCGACCTCTTTTAGGACTACCTTCTCACAAACTGCGTGTAGTGCTGTTCCAAAGGCAGTAAATACATTGCCTGTAAACCCTTTAATCCCGTCAATATAGACTAACTTGTGGTAATAAGGGCAAAAATTCCAATATTTCATCTCTGAAAAAGAGATATGTTTTTTTTCACTCATGATTCCTCATCAAAATGATTCTCTAACATTTTAATTTTATTGAAGACTGTGGGGCACAGCTTCTTCACTTCTTTGGCTCCCACATAATCGGTAAAATACTCTTCAAACGCAACAGCAAAATATTCCCTAATTGAAGTTATTGAGTAAGGCCCAAGAAATAGATTTGTAATTAGTTTAGATAAAATGGGATATCCAATTTCTTTATAAAGAAGATCGTCAAAGGTATCATTGAATTTCAAACCTTTAAATAATTTAATATCCTCTTTATTAATATAACCATGTTGGTTAAGGATGTCAAGTAATAAAGCTCTTTTTGTTAAAAATTCCTCTTCGATAGCTCTATCGCCATAGATTTGATCGTGATAGTAGTCTTCTATTACGTGGGCAATTTCATGAATGATATCGTCGACCATGTCCATGGAGTCCTTTTGGTCAGGAGTTATAAAAAGGGTGTTCTCTTTGTAGTAGGCATTAACCTTCTTTTGTTTGAAAACTGGATGTTCACCGATTATTATATGGTCAATCAAAAAAAATAGTTTTTCAGGAAGTTTTGTTTCAACCGCTTCAAACACGGTTTGAATATTAAAATCTTTGGGTAGAGGGTCTCTGATTGTTACTAAAACTTTTCCATTTAACATGTGAAAAGATTTTAGATTCTTCTTAGAATTTGAAGCACTCTCTCTAATATATCCTTTAATCACTTTTCTTTCACACCTGAGGGGATTGCGTTGTAGAGTTCGAGGGGGCCCCTTCTTCTAAATCATCAAATGCTTGTTTATAACCTCTGACCCAGTTTTCTTCAGCAACCGCCAGTAAGAACTCAGGGAATTCTTTTGCGACTACTTCAACAACCATCTCAACAGTAACTTGATCATCCTTTGGATCTAATTTATTACCAACATAATTAACAATAAACTCTCTAAGTTCATTATCTGTATTTACTGTTTTATTAAGTTGTTGATTATTGAATGTATCTTCTTTAATTGTATTATTAATTGTTTTCATCTTATTCCTTTTTAAGAGTTTTTTACAATTATACTCCTGTTGTTCCGAGTTGTCAAGTTTTTTTTATAATACTTTTGCAGCTAAGGTTGCGATTTTTGATCTCTCGCCTTTTTTGAGGGTGACATGACCTGAGAGATCATATGATTTGAGTTTCTCAATAGCGTAAGCCAGACCATTGGTTGTCTCGTCAAGATAAACATTATCAATCTGTTCAATATCTCCAGTGAGAACAATCTTTGTATCTTCTCCGACTCTAGTTACAATTGTTTTCAACTCATGGATCGTAAGATTCTGAGCTTCATCGATGATAATGAAAGCGTTTGAGATGCTGCGACCTCTAATATAGGTAAGAGCTTCAATTTCGATAACGCCATTCTGAACGTACATCTTCAAAGTTTCTTTGTCGTTCCCAAAAAGGAATTTTAAGTTATCTTGGACGGGAGCTAACCAAGGCAACATCTTCTCTTCGAGCGACCCCGGAAGGTACCCAATATCTTTGCCCATCGGCTGTATCGGCCTTGAAATAATTAGGTGTTTATATTTCTTCTCTTCTAAAACCTGCTGGAGACCCATAGCTGTTGCCAGTAGCGTCTTTCCTGTGCCAGCTTTACCAACAAGAGAAACAAACGGGATATCGCTATCTCGTAAAAGATCTGCTGCAAAAGTCTGTTCTTTGTTTCTAGGCTTGAGGCCCCAAATATCACTATCTTCAGAAAGCTTTTTAAGTGGATTTATATAATCTAAAAATCGACAAAGGGCCGTCTTCTTTTCATTAGAAGAGGAAACCAACATAATAAACTGATTTGGATAGAAAAACCCATCTTCTTCATCGAAATAGATGTCTTCCCCTCTATAAAATCGATCAATCACTTCGTCGTCAACCAACTGCGTTATAAATCCGGTAAAAAGATCGGTCTTATTTTTGACCACCTGATCAGTTTTATATTCCTCAGTCAAGACACCAATAGAATCACATTTGACGCGCATGTTAATATCGCGAGATACAAGAATAGTTTTTCGGAGATTTTTCCTGCCAGAATCATTTTCTTTCTCGATCTCTGTTAGGGCAGTTGCAATGATTTGGTTGTCCGGGTGATTTTGGTCAAAACTAGACGGTAGAAGGTCTAATTTGGGCGTAGAAACTCTTATGAGGCCCTTGCCCTTACCAAGCCTTACCCCCGAACAAATGTTGCCCGAATTTCTCAATAAATCGAGATGTCTGATGAACTGTCGAGCGTTGGACCCAACTGTGTCTTGACGCTGCTTATGTTTGTCCACTTCTTCCAAAACTTTAAGTGGGATAACAATATCATTATTTTCAAACGAATTGATAGACCCCCAGCTTGTAAGAATAACATTCGTATCTAGCACATAGTTTTTTTTAGCCATTTGAGTAACTCCGTGTTTTTTATTTAAAAAGCCTTATGATCATCTAACTATTATATGGAGGAAATATTATGTCAAACTTTAACTACCTAGTTCTTAGCGTTTTCTGTTCGGTTTTTTTTACTTCCTGTCTCATCGCCCCTGTTAATAATTATTACAAAGAACAGGATATCTTCCAACATACTCAAGATTCTTTTGTAAAAATTGAAACTCACTTGGTTGTCGGGTTATGCACTAAAGGTACCTGCGAAACGGTACACACAGAACTGTTATCGGTAGGAAGCGGGTTTTTTATCGGAGAAGATAAGACTGGTGCTCTGGTCGCATCAGCGGCCCACGTCTGCAGCGATGAAAGGTTAGCTCACTCGGCAAGGTCTTTTTTCGGGATCGTTGCTGACAAGACAGAGATTATAAACAGGGCGATCACTGTGGGATATAAAACATACAGCCTTGAGATTGTCAAGAAAGATGTTAAGAGCGATCTTTGTCTTGCTAGGATAAGAGGGTTATTCGGAGTTAAGACTTTGGAAATCTCAAATAGAATCCCGGAATCCGGAGAGCCTGTCTATAATATCTCCGCTCCTGCGGGAGTTCTCCATAAGGACGCACCAGTGATGGTCAAGGGCATATTTTCCGGTAATGATTCGGCTTTTGGGATTTCTGTGATCTCGATGCCGGTTACGGGTGGAGCGTCAGGGTCTGCAATCTTAGATTCTTGGGGACGAGTTATCGGAATAGTCTCAATGAAGCACAAGGATGTTGATTATATTGTTTATTCGCCCAATTTGATAACAATATTGAATTTTTATTAAAGGCCTAAATGATCTTTGATTCGGTCGATAAGATCTTGTTCTAAACCTGATGTCGAGAGACTGAGTTGGGTGCAGATAGATTTTAACTGAGCCACAGTCAAATCACTGTCGACAGGAAGACCACAGAGGAGCTGGACTTGCTCTGAGTCTTCAAAGCTGAGGATCAGAGTCTTCGGTGCGCTAATCCAGTGCGCTTCGACAGTGCAGCCTTCACAGGTGACGACACCAGCGCAGGGGACTTGAGCCACGATCCGGCCTGACTGTGCAGACCCTTCGGTGATGATGAAATTTTCAGATAATAAAAGCATAATCAATTCCTATATTTTGAGCACGTGAGCTTCGTCGATTTCGAGAGTGGCAGCGCTTGCCCCTACCAGAAAAAGCAAAGACTGATTAGAAGAGGATGCGATGGAGGTCGCATTACCACGCTCAGCCATACAGATCTCTGGACCCGTCGTCGACTGCCCACTAAACCCACTATTTGCGTCCGACGCGTCAACTACAAAAACGACCCACGCAGGAGTTGAGATTGAAAAGCGATCGCCATAGCTGAGCACGGAGGAGCCATTGCTGGTTGTGGCCTTGACCGTGTCATTCCCGCTTTTGGTCAAATTAAAATAGTGATAATAAGCAGTCCCGCCGCTGTTGCCGACTGGCAAGACGACGCAATACCCATTGTTTGTGGTCCCTTGAGATCGGATTTTACAGATCACCAAGTGTTTGTCGTGAGGTGCGCTAGCAAAGAAACGAAGGCCGCAAGAGTTAGTGGTCGCAGTGAGCGTCGCGGGTCCGTCCGCTGATTTTGTGATTGAGGAGGTTGCATTTTCAAAGACCGTCCAGTCTTCTCCACTTGTCCCCGTGACGATATCCGCCTCGGCATCTGCGAGTGTAAAATAAGCGTTTGGTCTGACGGCACCCCCATTGGAAGCGTAGGCCGTGACATCGTCATAGTACCGCACCGGTACAGGGATCCCGGGGCCGTCCGTCTTCCAATTCTTGTAATAAAATCCTGTTGATGTATCGACCATCAAGACACCATGGTCTTTGGTCTTCGCTAAGATAGCCAGCGCGTCAAAGGACGCACCCTCGACGATAGTTGCACCCTCGACGACAGCTTCTACTACTGCTGGGGTTGAAAACCCACTACTAAAACCTGACATTATTCTGATTCTCCAAAATACTCTTCTATTTTATATTGCTTTAACAATTTAAAGAGTTCTTTTTCTCTTATCCCAAGAAATCTCCCTACATCTTTCTTAGAATAGCAAGCTGTCATTGCGTATTTTAAAACAGCCTCTTTAATTATAAACGGCATTATTTTCCAAAATGGTATCCCATAAAAATACCCGCCTAAAGTTTCTGATGTTAAGTCTAATTTCAGAGCTATGATATCTTCGAGAGATAAAGAAGCGAGTCTGACTTCAAACTCTGTATTAATTAGGCCTTCTTCTTTTAATTTTCTTGAAATACTGTAGTTTTTTATTTTTGTCCAATTTCTCTTTGGATATCTTCTACTTATTTTTCTTTTCCAGACCATTAGTCCTCACCGATACTCTAATTGATCAATTTAGCCCTTGACAAGATTCGAAATCATGGTATAATGTATATAAGATTTTAATCTAGAATATCAATTTCCATTCCCTGTGTTAACTCTTTTTCAAGATCGTTTAATACTCTTTGAGGATCTAAAGTATTTCTTATACCACTAATAATAGCTTTGATAAAGCTTTTTCTCTGGGAAATATCTGTTGTAAGTTCTGCATAAAATGTTGATAATTGAGGCTCAATTTCTTTAAATACTGGCGCAACAGCCTTAACACCCGTTGGAAGTTCTTTATTGGAAGTTCTTTTCGCATCGTCAGTTCCTTGTTCCCCCCCTTTTGGGCGATGTTTTTCAACAACAGGGATGAATTCTTCTGGTATTGCGTCCATAGGATCAGTCATAGGATCCCCAAGAGACATTGTTGTTTCTTTACGATACAAACCAAGAAGGACATTAATGAATATCCAGTCATAGTAATACTGTTGATCTATTTCATTTTCTAGTTTTTCATATTTACCTACAATAGATGGGCCAACACGACTTAAGGCATCGATAGCATAGTTTATCCCGGTCTTATCATCTTCCTCAACCGTATCTTTTCTGACCGCTTTTTCTTCATCAGATAGTTTATTGATCTCTTTTTCTTGTTCTTTCTGTTCTTCGTCTTCTTCTTTGGTCGATACAATAAAATCATCGTCGACTATGTCCAATCTCGCCTCATTCAAAGACAATTCAGAATATTTAAGTTCTAAAAGACGTTGTATTACTGCCCTAAGTTTTTGTTCTTCATTAAGTTTTTTATTATAAGACTCTCTTATAATTTTTTTTATTTTCTTTCTAAGAATGTATTCTGGCTTATTCATTTTATCTCTCCCTCACCCTTCTACGAGTATCTTCAAAATTTCACTGTTCAACCATTCTTTTACTTTTTTCTTCTTTTTCTTTTTAACAAAAGGCCCAGAAGGTCCTTCTATTGAGCCCCCGGGTCCGCCCATGGAAGAAATTTCTTTTATCTCACCGCATTTACTATCGGGAGCAGTTGCTTTATCTACTTCACCTTCTGGCCAAAATTGAGCTAGTGCCATTTCAAGTTGATTGTGGACTAACGCGTCCAGAATTTCTGCCTCGGCTTCCGTTAGATCGATCTTTCGTCCAAATTCAACTTGAACAGAAAGACTCTCCTCTTGAATATGAGTCTCAAACATCGCTCCCGGAGTAAGACATCTTGTTTTTATCGCCATAATTAATCTCCTGTTCGAATTCCAATAGGTAGGTTTAATCTATCGAAGTTGTCTTAGGTCTAGTGGCGGTTTTCCTTTTCGTGCTCTGTTTTTTTCTAGGCTTGGGCTTTTCAACAACAGGCTTGGGCTTTTCAACAACAGGCTTAGGCTTTTCAACAACAGGCTTAGGCTTTTCAACAACAGGTGCAGACCTTAACGCTTTCATTCTAGCTGCCTTCTTTAGCCTTCGTTTTCTCGGATTTGCCATTATATATTACTCCTTTATCTTTTGGTTTTGATCCAGTTTTTTATTAATTCGTTATAAAGATTGTCGTTGTACCACGTCTTGAGCGGCTTCTGAGTTTTTTTCTCCACTTTGTCTACATCTTTAGAGTCTAAAACTTGCTTTTTTCTCTTAGCCATCTTCTCTCCTTCCATTAACATTGTTTTTTCTTCCTTTTTCAGACCATCACACCAGTCGCGAAATGCCAGATTGCCTATCAAATAAGCTTCTTTTTCCATATTTCGTAAATGAGCATCATTTTGTGCATAACCTTCTTCTCCGAGATTTGAGGAGCCGTTAAACTCCCCTCGGCAATTTTGTTGGTGGTGAATTAGTTCGTGAGAAAGTGATCTTAAAATATCTTTTGGGTGCCTATCATCGATGTACAGATAAACTGAAAAATCCGAAGGGGCATAGTAAGCCGTTTTGCCTAGAAAGTCGCTTGCATTATTCTTATCGGAAACTAAATAAATATCGACCTCTAGATCAAATTTTAAATAATCTTTGGCGTAAGGATAGTAATCGTGAATCGTTTTTTGGATATATTCGGTATCGTATTCGGTTTGGTCGTACAAATTCATATTATAAATAGTGCATTGAAATGTAAAAATATAATTTAAGATTTAATCAGTTTTATCCTGAAAATCTTTTTTCTTTTAGATTCTAATATTTGATTAGGGCTCCTGTTTTTTTTCAATCTTTCTGTCACCGCTGCCCAATCTTTAGTGTGTAAGGTCTCCTTGAGTATGTTCTTTATTTCTTCGGTGGACTCATCCGCTTCCAAATATGCAAACAAAGTTGACATCAATCCGCCTACACTTAGGGCCACCAAGGGGTCGGGGATATTGACTATATTAATAGGAAAGTGAAAAGAAAATTTATATTGCCCTGCATTCATTTTGACAGATTTGATAATGACATCTTTTGGGTTTACGTTCCACCATTTATCTTGATTAAAAGGAACCGTCGGCCCCGCTTTGTTTTCTAAAAATTTCCTAATATTCTGGGTTACTAGTGCACAAAGATTATCTTTATTGGTTCTATTGTCGAGGAGTTTTGCCACTCTCTGATCTTCCAGAGGGTCGGAACCCATAAAGACTTCATAGTCTGCACTTAATGATGTGGACACCAAAGAATTGTGAAGTCCAGACATAAGGTTTTCGATCTTTTCAATATCAACATTCGGATGATTGATCCACTCGCCACTATCTTTATCAAAGAGTCCGTCGAAATCTTCGCGGATATCGAGGGTTAACGAATTGTACAAATTTGATATTTTCCCCCTTAGCCTATCAATTTCTCCTATGAATAACTGTGCTTGATCTGCCATAATTTCTGATTTTGAACTGATGATCTTTTGATGCGCTTGTGGATCCACTATGCCGAGATCCACAAGTTTTTTTCTAATTCTAGACTCAACATCTGACCATCTTTTTTCCAACTCAAGAAGGGTTTCTATTATTCTCTCTGCCTCAGCTTGAACTTCGTCACCGTCTCTATCAAACATATTGGGTATCGCATATGACACCTCACCTTGTTTATTCTTTGAAAATTCAACTTCAGTGCCTGTCTTAAAATAGAAATGAATTAATAATTCAGAAGCGAACTCAAAGAAGGAGTAGGGTGGTTTTTGATTCTTCCGGCTCAAATCCCATCTTATCCCATCCTTCAGCTCACGTGAGAGGTCGGTGAATCCTCCATAATGGACTGACGATACCCCTCCTTGTGCTTTCTCTAATATATCACTCTTGCCTGCTATTTCTTCAATTATTGCGACCAGCTCTTTTGAATATTCTGAATCTTTTTTAGTCAGTTCTCTGAATTGGTCCTTCTCTATTAAAGACCCACCCGCCACACCGCTGATTCGAATACGAAAGCGCCAATTATTACTTTTACACTGGTCAATAATATCCTCAATATTAAAATCGCTATCATCTTCGTCGATCATATCTTCGATGTCTGAGAGCTCAAACCTAAACTTAGAAAATTGAGAACCCATATTTCTAAGGCGAGAGATCATAGAAACATATTCTAACATCCCCTCTACAACATCTTCAGCATCCATCTCGCATAAGTCGGCGTACTCTCCATTTCCTCGCGCCAAACCTTTAAGAAAATCAACCGTCGTTATTTGAGCCCCTAAAAGGTTTTCTTCTTCAAAGCTAACGGCAGGATCAGCATAGATTTGGGAATCCTCTCGTTGCCTGCGGAATCCCGAATTAATGATCTTGTCTAGTTCGAAAGCCTTGTCGGACTCCGAGCCGTTCTCAACAAAGAAAACATCGCCAAATTCTTCTAGAATAGATCCAATAAAATCTCTTGAGTATACATTTATTGGGTGTTTTTCCACACCTTGGCCGCTAAAATCGCCTTTAAATTCTTTTATCCCGAAAAAATTTAAAAATAGCTCATGAGGATCTCCATCTATATATCTACCACCATGATATATAAGCGACGGGCCGCCCAGATCGCTCTGAGTGGGGAAGAAGCCTTCCAGTCTATCTCTGATGTCGTTCATTGTATCTGTGGCAGAAATACTCTCTTGTGCGTCGTTTTCTTGTGTAGCAAGCTTGTGTGTGAAAAACGCTCGTATATATTCCTCTCTCCAACTTTTGTTACGGAGCAAAGATTGGTCGACAACATCATGCGATATATATTCTAGTTGGCTGTTTAACGCCCAGTCATTAACCGTCTCTTTAAAGTGGGTGATTCTGTTCCCATAGGATGTTAGTTCTGGTATCGCCAGCTCAAATTCTTCTCCATGATTATTCTCGCCTGTAAATTTTCTAAGTCTTACTCTCGCCGTAGGAGATACACCTTTTATACCACGATCGTCGTCCTGAAGGATTTCTTGTTCTCCGAGATCATCGATGTCTTCGATTCCTTTTTCGGTAAACAGTTTATCTAGTTGTTTTTTTGAAATAAAATATGCTACGGGAGCTTGGCCCATGGCTTCTCCAACCGCACACTTGTAAAAACTAGATCCGGGAGTATGACAATTTTGGAGACTTTTAAAATCTGACATCCTGACGACATCAATTGGATGCCGTGAAATCACTATTGAACCTTGAGGGCAAAATACTTTATCACCTTCTTTTTCCCACATTCTAGTGAGGTTTTTGAGAGTAGAAACAGAGAGTCCCGCAGGTTTGTTTTTGGATCTATTCATTTTTTTCAAAAGTTTCCCAATCTTCTGTTCCACTCTCTTCGCCGCAGGTGGGCGCTCGCTTTTATATTTTTTAAGGTTTGTTTCCGCGCCAAAGTCTTCTGGAGCGCTAATCCTATATACGTTCCCCCTAGAAAGAGATTCACTATCGTATTCCCACGCGGAATGTTGGTCGATTAAATCCAACAATCGTTCAAAACTCTTAGATGAATTTCCGTGATATATATTCTTTTGCTCAAATTTAAGTGGAATCAGTAGCCTCATCTTGTTACCAAATAAATTATCAAAAGAGTAACTATTTGGCATCGACTTAGCGACCCAGTTTAAAATTTTACGCGCCTCAAGACGATCTATTTCTTCGAGGGGGCTTTTGTTCGTAGTGTAGTTCTTCCAAGAGTCGTAAAGAACGTTGTAATTTGACATGATAAAAGATTACTCCTACTGGTGTACATAATAAATAGGAAGAAAAGGGCTTAATCATGAAGGATCTAGGTTTTTATGTTTCTGGAGATTTTAATTTTAATAGGGGGTCGCTTTTTATCTCGGCAAGAACGTTTCTTTCCTAATTTACCGCCTGTCCCCTCTGTCAAACCCTCAGTCTCTATTTCTTTCTCATTTTCGAATAGCTCGATAATTTGATCGTTCACTTTGTCCCAATTTCTTTCCAATTTAAGTAAAACTGCTATAATTTCTTCATACCTCTTTATACTCTCAGCAGAGAGGAATTGATGACTCTCGCTATCGCCATCGACATGAGTTTTGAAGAAGAAAATTATTGATACCTCTGCGTCCTTGCCGTCGGGCTGCCATTCTTTATCTAATTTCCAAGAGAATTTAAACCCCTTCGATGTCATGCCGGGGTCGCTGAGCTTGACGTATGAGCTCGCGCTATACACCCCTACATTCGAGCCGAATTCATTCGCTGGCTGTAATATATCCTTATGTCCTGCTGCCAACTCGATTATATCTTTAATGCCATCTTCAAGAGCTTTATTAGCATCGTTCTCCCTGTTGTCTATCGCAGCCCCTATGATTTCTGGCAACCTGCTCGACTCTATAAAAATGTCTCCCATCCATCCATCAATTTTCAGATGAAAGCGGTAATTATCCTCCTGTATCATCTTTATAATCTCATCAACTGAATCGATTTGGTGATTGTGCACCATCGATTCTAGGCTTCTGATCTCAACAATAAATTTTGTAAATCTGTCAGACATTTGTCGCAGGGAACTTATCATCTCATTGTATTGATTTATATTTGCTAATATGTCACTGGATGTCATGCCTACAATATCGGCCAGCGACCCCAACCCCTGACCGCGCCTCAGAATTCTGTAAAAATCCCTTGGACTCATCTGATTATAATCAAGTAAATCTTCCTCAGTGGTATCTTCTGTTGGTCTTGAATAGTCTTTCATCGAACTAATTCCAGATTTCTCATAGAAATTATATAGTTTAAATTCCATCTCCCTAGCTTTATTATGTACTACTATATTGATGTTTCGTTCGTCCGATTCGAACGCATCCATCCCGTCATATTCTTCTGCGATATATTTTATAAAATCTTCTGAAAAAATATTCATAGGATGAGCACCAACAGTTACGCCCGATTCTCCTCGTCTACCTTTTTCGTATTTTGTTTCTAATATACCTAAAAAATTTAAAAATAATCTTTTGGGAGTAGTATCTATGTAAGTGCCCCCTCCCCATCCAAAAGAATTTTCCATATCAGGAAACAACCCAAAAATCCTTTCTTGGATATGCGTCATCTTATCCTCTGCTTCGTTCATCCCCTGCTCATCGCCCTCATCTTCAAGCAACTGATAATCATAGTACGCTCTCATATACTCCTCTCTCCAAGACTTGTCCCTGAGGAGAGCCCTATCCCCAGCATCCGTACTTAACTCGGATATCTGGTTATTGAGTGCCCAATTATTGATGGTCTCCCTAAAGTGTGAAACATCGTTACCGTAAGTTCTAACTTCAGGTATCGCCAATTCAAAACCGACATCATCATTAGTAAATCCTGAAAACTTTCTAAGCCTTAATCTCGAAGTTGGACTCAATCCCTGAATATTCCGATCCAGATCCTCAAGAATTTCTCCTTGATCAAGTTCACTAATATCTTCGATTCCTTTTTCAGTAAACAGTTTATCTAGTTGTTTAGTTGAAACAAAGTAGGCTACCGGAGCATTACCCATGGATTCTCTAATCGCACACTTGTAGAAATCAGATCCGGGAGTATGACAACTTTCAAGGTTTTTAAAATCTGACATTCTGGCGACATCAATTGGATGCCGTGAAATTATTGCGGAACCTTGTGGACAAAATATCTTGTCTCCTTCTCTTTCCCAAACCTCTATAACCTCTTTAAGCGCCGAACTTATAATTTTATTTTTAGAATTATCCATCCCCCGCAGAACCTTTCCTATTTTCTTTTCAACCCTCTTCCCCGGAGGTGGTTTCTCCATTTTGTATCTTTTAAGATTAAGTTCTAGGCCGAAATCTTTAGGTTCGTTAATCCTATAGAAGTTCCCTCTAGATAGAGACTCATTATCATATTTCCATCTCGAATAATAATCGACTAATGTTAATAATTCCTTAAAAGTTTTCTGGTTATCGTATGCTATATTTTTTTGTTCAAATTTAAGTGGGATTACTAACCTCATTTTGTTACCGAATAGATTATCAAAAGAATAGCTATCCGGCACAGACTTAGAGATCCAGCCCAAGATTTGAGCTGCGCGGGCCTTAGATATCTCGTTAAGTATGCTATCGTTTAAAACATAATTTTTCCAAGAATTGTAAAGAATGTTGTATTCTGGCATGGTTGAATGTCGCTCCTATTTCTGTAGATAAATAGGACTCTAAACGCTTAATTCTCTAGATTTAAGTCTTTTTCTCTTTTCGTAACCCAAAAATCGTACATCCATTTAATCTGCATTGTCTTAAGGATCTCTCGGTCTTCGGGAACTGTGGAGTGGGAAAAGACACAAGCGATCGTATCAGTAAGGGTATCAATTTTTGCTTGGACAAAATCTTCGTATTCATTGAAGTCTTTTGCAGTAACAGACATATATTCGACAGCAGATTTTTTCTCCGTCTCTATGAATTCTTCGTCACTTAAAAGGTCTGTTTTCTTATCTTTAGACACTATCTTTCTCTAGTTCTACTGGATACATCTCTTTGGAAACATGATTGCACTTTGTGCACTCGAAAACAGGAATTGGTAACTTAATCTCTTTACCGGTGGGTGACAGCAATGCAGGTACTTTTTTTATTACAAAAACTTGATCGAATTTGTCATGCCCACAATTTTCACAGGTTAATGTTTTGAGATCGGCTGGGTTGATGTTAACGTTTCCGTTAAATACTTGGTTTAGTTGTGATGAACTTATCATAAATTCTCCTTAGTGTTTAGATATAAATTCCCATATATTTACCTTAGAAGAAGATATTTTTACTTTTCTAAAATCTTCTTTAAAGTCATCTACATTATAATAGAAAACTTCTCCCAAGTCAAGCCAAAAAATTTCAATATCTAAATAATCGTCTATTTCAATTATTATACCCAATATTTCTCGACTAGATGAATTTTTTTCACATATGAGATCACCTATAAATATTTTTTCCTTCATGGGCAAAATATCTTCCACAGATGTAGATCTTTTGATATAAAGAACCATTCAATATCTATTAGGTTGTAAATTTCTGTTTTGTGGTTATTTAACCAAAATAACTTAATCTTGGTGGTCGTTTTCTCAACCACCAACGCCTTTGAGACAGGAAGATTCGTTGTTGTTAATAGCCGATCACGATTCTCAAATATCAAACACCCCGGCCTGATATCTCTTATAATCAGCTTCACTTTTCAAGTTCTTGCCGTTGCTCTAAGCGCCGCAGAAACTTGGCCAAGGATCTGTCCCTTTTGTTCCGGGGTAAGCCCATCGATCCCCTCTAAAGCAGAATTAATTGCTGTTTCCATTTCATCTTCATCATTTTGTTCTGATAAAACAGCTTTGATCTCTTCTTGTATGATTTTTTGTACTGTATTCTGATTTACGAACATGTTGATCCCCCTCTATATACTAAATATAACAAACATAAGATAATCGTTAAAAAAAGCTTATTAAGAGAAGATAAAAACATCAGCTTTGGAAGACACCAGACCAGAGATCACCCATGCTGATCCATCGGAGAAAAATTTCAAAAGAGAGCCTGTTCTGATTTCTTGGTCAACCCCACCGATATCAAACGTTAAAACTCTATCGTCGTTCTCATCGGGTTGGTGGAGGTTCAGTGCATTGTTGCCATTGTGTTGGTGAAAAATCGCGCCCTTAAAGATATGTCCAGCAGGTGATTGTAGGATTCTATCAAAGGCTTGAGAGCCATGTTCGGCAACCCACAAGAATTCAAATTCTTGGCCAACGATATCGGGCTTAGGAAGGGTAATCGTCTGGGTTCTCGTGAGGTCAGACACAAACATATACAAAATACCAGAATCGGTATAGACAAGGTCAAGGTCTTCTGAGTTAACCTTGACGACTTGTCTTATATAACCGATTGGTTGCTTATTTAAATTAGCGTTTTGTGCCATAGTTTAAAGTATTGCACCCCGAGGGTGCTTTGTAGGGATTAAGCGTCAATATATGCCGTAAGTGCGTACACCACCGCACCAGAACTACCACCCGTCACCCCATCATCGAGACAAATTACATCTACTCTTGTTCCTGCTGGGGCATCCGCCACGACCGTCGCCGTGGCGAGGGCGACCGTAACTTTGACATCAGCCGCCGCAGATTTAACAATGGTGGAGATAAAATTGGTGGGGGACTTGATTGTTACAGCGTTGTTTATCGCTTCAACGACAATAAAAGTCGCATTCCAACCAACTACCGGCGATGTAGGTAGAGTTATTTCATAAGCTGCTGCTGGGGCAACCGAGTAAGTTTTCCCACTATCAAATTTATCCAAAGTAGTAGCGGAGCCAATTTGATCAACTACCTTAACATGTCCATAAATCTTATTTAAATTTTCTTGACCCATTATATATTTTCTCCTTGAAATTGTAAGTTTGCTTTAAAAGCTGTAATAAATAGTCTTTTGCTAAGTAACAAACCAAATAAATCTTGGATTGATAGTAATTTGTTCTCCGTCTGTCATAAGAAAAGTCATTTCGCCATCCAAGAAGTCAAGCGCAACGATGTTCTCCTCTTTATACCCTGCCTGCTCAAGTTGCCCTAAGCAGGATGTGAGTTGGGATTGAAATTTTATTTCAAGATTATTTAGAGCGTTTTCGACGCCGCCTTTTGCTTTCAAATTGTTGGCCAAACGCGCTCCTTTTGTTTGGTATATCCTTGCCACTCATAGAAGCAGCAATAGCTTCTTCTGTGTCGTCTTCCATCTGGTATGGAGGATCAGGCATGGCACCCGCTTTCATGTTCATTAACTGGTTGTAGATTTGGTTGGTTAGACTGTTCAATTTACTCATTTGTTTTTCAAGGGCTGCCATCCTTTCAGAATCCATATCCTGACTATCGAGGACCATGTCACGAGTATTAGCGTCCATTTTATCGAATGCTTTGTCTTGTGCTTGGTCCTTCATATCAGAATATGAAGCCGCTGAATCAAAAGCTGCTTGACCTTTTTTATCAAGCCCATCGAGAAAATCATCGTATTCCATATCTTTCGACAAACCCCTCGCTTGACCCCTCGATCTTTGGCTTCCCTTCGCATTTTTACCAAATGGGAGATTGAATATCTCTTCGACTTTTCCAAGCTCCTCTTTAATTATTGTTTTCAACTCTTTGTCTGTTATCTTTTTAGACATTTCTATTCTCCTTAGTAGTGTATATAGTTCAATCTGATGGTGACTGAGCTTGAGTTTTGAGTAAAGTGTTTTCTCTGCGGAGATATTCAATCTCCACTTTCAGCGCAGCGACTGTCTCAGACAGTTTCCTAATTTCTTCTAGTAAACTAACTTCCCGTTTAAGGGCTTCTTCTAGTTTTGTCTCAAGGACCGTGACTCTCTCTCGGAGATCATCTCTAAAAAGATGAACCTGTTGTTCTTCTTCTCTCTCCTTTTGTCGCGCAATCTCCAGCCTCCGCTCATAGTATTTCCAAGCGCCCGCTCCACCCAATACGGTGATTAGGGTGATAATTATTGTATAAATGCTATTTATCGTCACGACTTGTACTTCCTTTAAGTGATTTGATAATTTGATAATTTGTTTTGGAAAAATTTACAATTGTAATTAGCCATATGGTAAAAGAAAAAACAAAATGATAGTGAAAAAGACTGTCGTATTCTTTTCCCACAATAAAACAAATTAACAAAGAGGCAACAAACGAGACAAAGTTGGCTTTATGTCTGCAATTAATATCTCTTTTGGATGTGGCTAATATCTGATATACCCCCGCCATTATAGAAACCGGAAGGAGCCACCATATGGAGAACAATGATGTAATTACCAAGTATGGGAACAAAAACATCCTAACAAACCCGATCAGTAACTCAAGAAGTTCACCATCAGAATATTTTAAGATAATTATTATGTTATCAATGTTTTTTTTCAATTAGTGACTCTCACTGTTAATAAAACAACTGCCAAGATAAATAGAACACTTAGGAGGCAACCTGACAAAAAAAATAGAACAATTTCGGTGCCGGTAAACGGTGAATTGCCTTCTTTCGGCACGGGATAGGTCTCAACATAAGTATATGGTTTATAAGAATAAGATATATTATTATCAGGAGAGACTGAGGCAATAAAAGAATTTTCTGATAAATGGACATGAGATAAGGATGGGCCACCTAATCCATCTACACCCTCGGGGAGGGTATCTTCGATGCTTCGATGTGAAGAATTAGCTTTCTTTTTCGGCCCAGTCTTCTGTTGTCCCATAAGTATTAATAATCCTAGAAATAGTTATTTTACCGTTGTATTGTCTAAACCACTCCTTGAGCCCTTTTTTAATATCTCTGTTCCACTCTCCAACAACATAAAAAAACACTTGTTTGGTTTGAGGGTCGTACTCTCTCCATTCTAGACAGGTATTCTCGTGTGGATAGTCATCAGAACTATACCACTTTAAGAATATACTCTCCAGCTCTTTTGATTTGACACTTTTCACTGACATCGTATTGGGTTCTCCTTATTAAATAGTTTATAAATAAATAAAAGCTTGACGCTTCTATTGGATACATGCTATCATAAACAAAAAAAGGAGTCAAGATGAGAAACACTAGATATAGAGAGAAAATTCACAATTCACAGTGTAGACCTATGGTATGCTTCGATGATGTCCTCCTGAGACAACAACTTTCAGACCTTAAGAGTAGAAAAGAGGTAGATCTGTCTCAAGAGCTGGATCTACCGAATAGCGATGACAAAAAAATTAAAATTAATCTACCTGTCATTGCAGCCCCGATGGACACCGTATATGATTTTTCACTGTATAAAGAAATGTGGGAGGTCTTCGGAGCACTATCTATAGTCCCCAGAGATGACCGGGTTAATGCTATGGAAGAAATTCGTTTAATAGAATCACAACAACCGCACTCACCCATCTGCGTGTCAGTATCTTTTAGTACTTTCGACAATTTAGAAAAACTCGAAGCGATCTGTGGAAACGCTCAGATAATTTGTTTAGATGTTGCAAACGGATTCAATACACACGTTGGTGATAAGATTTTACTTCTTAAAGACCTGTACCCCAATGCAATCGTTATGGCAGGTAATGTGACAGATAAAGAAGGATTTGAGTTTCTTGTTGAATGTGGAGCGGACGCCGTAAGAATGGGGGTAGGATCTGGTTCTATTTGCTCAACGAGATTAAAAACTGGTACGGGTATGCCTGTACTAACTAGCGTGCTTTTAGCTGCAGATTCTGGCTATGCTCGTTGTAATGGGGGCAAAACTCTGATTGTAGCGGACGGCGGTCACCGTGTTGAAGGTGATATAGCAAAATCTCTCGCCGCTGGCGCTGATCTTGTAATGTTGGGTTCAATCTTGGCAGGGCATAGAGAATCACCCGGCCAAGATATATTTATCAAGGATAAAAGGTATAGAATTTATAGAGGAATGGCTTCTCATCAGGCGACTGGGTCTAAAAGACACATAGAAGGCATTCAATCTTTAATTCCTTATAAGGGGGAAATAAGGACAACGTTGCAGGCGATACAAGACTCGTTAGCCTCTGCTCTATCTTACTCAGGTTGTCGTACACTAGAGGAGTTTAGGGACGCTGCACAGTTTATCTATCACACGACTAACGCTGTCGCCGAAAACGACACCCACATCAAGACCATCGGGGTCTAATAGAGTAAAATTCTGGGTTTTCCCAAGATTGGGGTGTCATCACCGTGAAGCCCTATAACAGGGATTTCAGCTGCATAGAGAGCCGTCCTGTTCTTAGTTTTTTCGAAATGCTTAATCCAACTTGATCTATTTTCCATCTTTAACGGCGGGCGGTAATCAACCCACATTAGCTCTCCGGTCTTTTTAGATTCGAAAACACAAATGACGTGTCCACCAAACTGGCCGGTGTCGTTTTTTTGGTATTGATAGAAACTAATCCAAGCTCTTCTGGCCAATTTAGACTTTAGAAGCGTCGTAGCCCAATAAACAGCGTGATCGTCACAATCTCCGATGTCTTCACCCTTTTTGATGTGTTCTTGGACCCTAGTGGGGTGATATAAATTGTCAAGCGCGCCTCCAAGAGGGTCACTAGTCCACCTAGACCCATAGCTCAGTGCATCGAGGATATGAATATAAGTCGAGTAAGTTTTTACGGGATATTCACTACTTTTAGTTAAAAACATGGTAAAACGGTACCAATAAGGTACAATCCGCAAGAAAAAGGTGTAAAATACCCACAATCCAGCTTTTTTTAGTTTATTCATTATCTATTTCTCCTGTCCATTTTATAATTTTGAATTTATTGTCGTAGGTTTCTACTAGCGCACTACAACAATCTACCCAATCGCCGTCGTTCATATATAGTAAACTATCGTGCTCTTTTATCTTATAATAATGAATATGCCCACAGATGACACCATCATAACCATTCTTTTTGGCATAATTTAGTGCCGCCTCCTCGAAATAGTTCATAAAGTCTAAGACCTGTTTTGTGTTCCTCTTCATGAAGTCTGCAAGCGACCAATACTTCAGCTTATACCGCTTTCTAAGGCGATTTATGAGTATATTTACCCTGAGGAGCTGAGAATACGCATGGTTGCCTACCCACGTTAAAATGGGCCCGGTTTTTGACTGAATAATCGAATCAAACTGATCACCATGAATAACTAGATATTTTTTTCCTTCTCCGGAGATATATGGAAGCTGATTGTGGATACTTATGTTCCCAAATTGAAGTTCGAGGTTCAAAAACCTACGAAACTCTTTATCATGGTTACCAAGAATATAATAGATTTTAGTGCCTTTCTTTGAGGCCGATAATATTTGTTTTAGGACATTAGTATGACTTTGCGGCCAGTATAGCTCACGCTTCAGTGCCCAAATATCTAGTATATCACCTACAAGGTATAGATTGTCCGCTTGATTGTGACTGAGGAAATTGAAAAGAAGGTCTGCTTGACACCCACGAGAGCCGAGGTGTACATCCGAGATAAAAATTGTTTTATATTTCATTTTTTAGTCTTTTTATGGTTTTATAAACTGCGTATGTTATAAGTATAAACCAAAACCAAGGAAAAAACAATATAATAATCAATAGATAGTAAAATATTTCTAAAAATTCATTCATCTTCTATCTCTCTTGTGAGGTTTCCTCTTAGTATCTATTCACCACCAAGTATATTTACTTTTCGCCCCTGTCAACTTCGGATATCGACCAATTCTACATGACCAGTACCCGGCAGTACATCGATCTTTCTTCTGTTTACATTTGTGCCGCGCAACGAACGATTTTCTGCGCTTTGGCTCTGAAACCCGCAAAGCCATTCCTTTGGATCCGAAAGAAATCTTGCGAACTTTACCTTTACACTTGACATATACATAAAACTTCTTTGATCCTCCTCTCTTCGGCTTACCTAGCTTAACTTTTTTGCCTTGATATTCAGCTTCTTCGATAACATGACGATATTTAGTTGGCATTTTTTCAACTTTGACCATAAAAGGGCCAGACCCCTTGATGACCCTATGAAACTGGCCTTTCGGGATAAAAAATTCTTCATTTTTTTCCAAGATAAGTGGCGCATGACCCTCCAATTCGATTGACCAGTTAGTATCTTCTAAAACTGTAATCTTTCTAGGCTCCTTATCTCGATGCCAGACCAAATCAGCCTCTAAGATAGTTTCTGAGAATTTTCTAATAGAAATAGATTCATTTAATTTCAATTCTTTAAACGGAAGTTTCGCTTTATTGACAAGATTTTCTTTTAAATAACCTTTTTTGTCCAATCCAGCCGATTTTTTTACCTTCTTTATGTAGATAATTTTTTTCTTAGAATTTTTTTTATTTTTCATTGTGCTTGGCACCCTCCTTCGCTTCTTATATCACTATAAATAGTAAAAAAAGTGAATAAAAACCCTTTAGTCTCGTCTTATAGATATAAAAACAGGAGATAACAATTATGGAATGGGAAATAATACTAAACTCGTTAATCTGTGCGGCGATCCCATCGGGAATGATATTATTCTTGGTGGTAAATTTGAATTTTAAGCCAAAAGATGAGTAAATTATGAAGATTTTTTAGATTTTTTGCCCCATTTTTCACCCTTTCCTTTCTGGCTACACGCCCCGGGAGTCGGACGGCAAGAGGGGTACTTAGCTCTCTTTTCACCATCGCTTCTTCCACAAGGTGAGCACTTTTTTCGGCCTGTTTTTTTGTCTTTTCGACAGGTATTACAGTCAACCCACCCACCTTTCTTTCCTTTTGCACCCTTTCTTTTAAACCAATCCCGCAAGTCTGCCTCAGAAGAGGCCTTTTGTGTTAGTTTCCGCCCCTTCTTCTTGGTTTTTTTCTTTTTTTCTTCCAAAATCTCTCTTATAAGAGTGTCAATTACCATAGATTCCAACATTTCTTCGCTTAACAAATTTTGACCGTAATCCAGTCTTTCGTTGGCTTTTTTCTTTTTAGAAGAATTTCCCCAATTTTTGGCACCCATTTTTCTGCATTTAACAAGAGCCCCGCTTGCATAGGCGGATGGCCAAACATCATAGCGTGATCGAACCTTATGATAACAAGCATCTTTCTTTTCGGATTTCTTTTTCACCCTCTTGTTGCGCTTCGCAGTGCGACGCTTTGCTGTTTTTCGTCTGATGGTTTTTTTTCTTCCGCGTTTGGCTTCTTCGATAGGTTCAGCCGAAGTCTCATCCTCTTTTACCCCATCTTCTTGATAAAGAATAGAAATCCTATTTTTTATATTCTCTAAAATTTCCGCCTTCTTAGCTACTATTATTTTGAATGATTTTATATCGTTTAGGATTTGTTTTTTTCTTTTAGAAATGACCAGCCCATCCGTCTCCGGCGACTCCTCTTCCTCATCGCCCAAATATGTTTCGAATTCAAGCTCCCAACCAGTCTTACCAGCCCTTTCATATGCATTGGCGTACAGACCGTGTGTCATAGCTGCCCACCAAATATATTTCCATACTTCAGCTGCCTTACCACCCACTATTTCTTGAACGGCGGCTTTAACCTCATCCGCAAAACGTTCAGGTGGGAGCTTTTTATCTATAAACGCGCCAAAATCTTGATATTCTTCTGGAAAATATAAAAGAAACCGTGTCTTAATATAATAATTAACAGGTATTTTCATACTCTCCAACATTTCTCCCCATACCTCAGGTCCGAATTCGTAATCGTCTTCGTCTTCAAACTCATCCTCAAATCCTAGTGTAAGAAAACCGCTGTTTGCGCGAGTTTGAAGAATTCGATCATAGGCATTTTCAATCTCTTGCTTTGCCGATCGGTAAATATCCATCACCCGATTATAAGCTCCCGTACCTTGACCCTGATGCGATCCACCCTCGCCGTCATAGCCCTGCAGAACGGATTCTTCAAAATCATACATAAATTCAGTTATCTGATCCTTCACATCCGACATTTCACTTCCGCGAAAGACGTCCGAATTGGTGTGGTATTTTTCCTTAATATATTCAAAGAATTTCGCCGGGAAAAGCTCGGTAATACTATTTCGTGTGCTCAAACCCCGATCCATCCAAGGCCCATCAACATCAGCAGCAGATTTTTTTGAAATACCAAAGAAATTTATAAACATATCGGTAGTATGAGAATCTTTATAACTGCCCCCGTGCCATTTTATATCCCCATTGAAAAAGTCCGGGAATAACGAATGCATTTGTTTTTTCATATCATCTACGAGATATTCTAACCAATCTCCTGCCGATCCAACAGGTTGAAACCTCGTTACTCCATGTTTCGCTACTTGGACTTTATATTTTGCTTCAATATACTCCTCTCTCCAGCTCATATTTCTAAGTTTTTCCGCTTGCTCGGGATCAGAAGTAATTTGATTTAATTGACTGTTCAGCGCCCACTGAGTGACCGTCTCTCGAAAATGGGCAGTTGGGTTCCCATACACTGTAAGTTCGGGAATAGCAAGTTCAAAATCTTCCTTGTTGACCTTTTTACCCGTAAATTTTCTTAACCTTAATCTGGAGGTTGGGGTAATACCCTCGATCCCTCGGTCTTTATCGAAAATAATTTCTTGATTATCAAGACTACTTATATCTTCGTCACCCAACAATTTGTCTAGCTGATTTTTTGAGACATAGTACGCGACGGGAGCGTTCCCCATCGCTTCTTCCACCGCACATTTATAAAAATCCCCACCGGGAGAGTGACACGATCTGACCCCATCTATATCAGCCATCCTCGCGACATCCATTGGGTGTCGTGTAATTATTATTGAACCTTGGGAATATATGAGTTTATCCGCCTCATCTCCCCATACCATACTTAGCTCGCTAAGTTTATCTTTACTATCTTGATCGAGTTTTTTACTATTACTAAACCGACTTAAGAACTTGACTATTTTTTGTTCAGTCCTTTTAGCGGGAGGAGGTGTCTCTCTTTTATATCTTTTAAGATTTAAGTCTGGTCCAAAATCTTTTGGTTGATTAATTTTGTAAACAGACCCTCGCGACAAAGACTCATTGTCGTAGCTCCAAATATCGGACAACTCAATGAAGGCCTTCACCTTCTGAAGCATGTCTTTTGCGGAAGGTGACAAATTCTCTTCTGCAAACTTCAGTGGGATAAGGATCCTCATTTTGTTCCCAAATAGGTTGTCAAAAGAATATTTTTCGGGCGACGACGCAGATATCCAGTCCTCTATCTCCTTAGCTTCTTTATAGTTCAGTTCATCTAATCGTTCTACCTTGGGTGAATCTAATAAAAATAGTTTCCATTTGTCATAAAAATTTTTATATTGCGACATGAGAGGTTCCTTCTTTCAATGTTTCTTCAAATCTTTTTATATAAATAGTAAATAAAGCGAATAACACCCACCTCCGAGCGTCTAATAGATAGGATAACAAAGGAGCTTTGAAATGAAAATTTTAAAAACTGGACAATTAGTCAAATTAAGACATAATAGACATTATTGGAAGCCTTCGCTTCCACAATCCAAAGTGGAGGGAGGCGCAGAGCATGATCAATTTCAGTTAGTCGAAAAAAAGGCTATAAGATCTCGCATGGTCATCGGCTCCAACCCATGGTCTTCAGTAAAAACCGAAGAATATGAAAGGATAAACCCACAAAGACTGGCAATTATTTTAGAAGAATCCGAAGAGATAGATATGGATTTATATCACAAGTGTTGGGTTATCCCTCATAAAGGGTCATTCTGGGATGGCGAGTGTTGGCTTAAGAGAGAAGAACTGGAGGTTATTCGACCTTCCACATTCGATCTCCGACTTCCAGAGGGAATTTAACCAGTGCCCATGAACCTTCTGTCGACCCTTTCAACCAATAATAATTTTCTGGGATCCCGTATCTTGATAATGAACTATCAATATCATCGAGAAATAATGGGGTCTCTCTTCCGGTCGTTTCTATAAAGATTTGTTCTATTTCTTCGAATGTTTCGGGAGACTGTGATGAACTATAATCATCTACATTAAATCCTCTCAAAAAAGAATTTTTATATTTTTGTAAACTGGTATTGCCATTAACAATACCAGACTGCATCTTTTTTTCTGTCATCTTAGATACTCCAATTCATTATGTGAAAGTTTTTTGATTGTGGAAGATAACACTAGCACCATGAGCAGCACTTGTATTCCTAGAGACAACATATGCAACTGCTGATCCCGAAGAATTGTTTATAACAGCTCTGTTCGTAGATCGCGGCCCCCAACACACCTGTCTAAGATAACAACTCACTCTTAGGGTTGTTAGATCATTATAAATTAAAGGCAACATTAAAAATCGGGTATTACTATCATCATCTACATAAGATAATCTATGTCCATCAGCTAAGCCATCGCCGTCGCCGTTTGTAATGCTTGGCATAAGAGCATTTATACGAGATAATTGTCTCCAAGCATCATCGGGAGTGTTTCCATCTATACTCGACGATAAAAAGGCATACATTCTTCCACCATAGTCCGCTGAAGCTGGCATTGCACCACCAAACAAAGAATATTCTCTGAATGATTCAGCGTATGGACCGTTTGAGGTCGTGGCGTTGGAGTCAGAATAATAAAATGAACTCCGCTTCGTATCGCTGGTGTCGTTAGTAATAGGGTGAGGTGAACCACCTACCATACCATAACCTCGATATGCATCGCTAGACCCGGAAGAGTGCCCGTCTAAATTCCTGAATGGGACAAAAATAGCTCCTGCTCCAATTAAAGAGTTATATGCCATATTCGCCGCCCCACCGCTGCCAGCATATAACCAAAAGGTTTCTGCACTTTCGACAATGTGAAAATTATCAATTTTACGGCTTGAAGGGGCTTGAGAACACACTGGGTGCCAACCGCTAAACCGGTGTTCGGGTGCGAATGGTGTTTGACCTCCATTGTGCCTCCAATCCCCAGCAGTCCCAGAACAGATTGAAGCAGTAGGTGCGGATACAGCCATTCCCATCCATAAAAAAGGATCATCACTTGTGGAAGTCGAACCAACATTATTTGCAATATCCGCAGTCCGAACCCCATCATCAACCCCATCGCACATACCTGAGACAAAAACAATTCTTTGATCAGAATAGCTTTCCCCGGTAGTTTTTGGCTGAATCATAACCGCCGGATAATCTGTCCCAATTGAGGATGTCGTGACTTGCCAATAAGTCGAAGCTTCAACTGCGGAAGATATAGCAGTGAGAAATGGTGTTGTATTATTGTCTGGCGAGGTTTCAGGGGTGAATGTGTATATTGAACCCATATTATAGGTAAGTGCTGGTAAATCTGCCATCTTTAGGTTGAACTCCTTTTAAAATATTTTAACTTATAGACCCGGTGACCATCGTGCTACTAGTGAGATAGAAAATACCAGCTGCAGTAATGGTTGATTCTATTAACGGTAGAGAAAAAGTTTGGTCTAGTGATACTGAATATTGATCAAGTGCATTTTCTAATCCCATCTCAACTGTCAACAGTCCAACCGCACCCGCAGCCTCAGATTCGATTTTTGCACGAAACTTCCATACCCCATTTTCAAGCACTAGTTCATTTGCCACGAATAAAATCCCCTTTGGTCTCTTTTCTTTCTATAAATAGGTGGCAATAAGATCAAATCGTCTTTATTAGTTTGTTAATTTTCATTATTATCTCTCCTTAATCATACTCAGGTAATTCGACACTCAGATCACCTCGCTCGATATATTCTTCCAAAGTCCTTAAGATGATATCAGATTTCTCTTTTGGAAAAACACTTTTAATTCCCAAAACTTGGGTAGGATGAAGAGTCGTGACTTCAGAACCACCATCTCCAGCAACAAGATCACGCAAAAATCGTATGCCTGCATTTATAGATGGATTTGTTCCAAGTTCTTCCATAAATTTAAAATTAGCTTGATCTGAGGCTGTTAAATCTGTATCTGAACTACCATCTTTTCCAATAATAATACTAGAGGAGGGTGACAATACAGCCACAGGCAAGATAGCTATGTAACCATTTTTAGGATCTGTTCCACGTGGGGACATACTTAACGTTACGCTATTAATATAATCTTCTTCATTGCCACCGGCAGCGTAAGCAAAATTTTTAAAGTGCAATAAAAGTCTTGGAAAGGCGCTTGCTGCCACATCAAAACTATCAAGTTGGCCACAAAATTGATCCCCGTCAAGAGAAAGTGAAATCCATTTGTTAAGATACGGGTTTAAAATAGAATCAAAGTCATTCATACTGACAGTAATTGGATTTGCTCGTCGATCTTTGAAGAGAAGGTAATACCAATTCATAATTCCAACAAGCAATTCACCAGCTTTTGCCAATGGCACAGAAAAATTTGAACCGCCAATATTTTCCATAAGTTCAACTTGTTCGAGGATAAGTTGTTCAAGATAAGGTTTGTTAATTTTCATTGCACAGCTCCTTTAAAATAAAAAAAAGTTGGGGATACACCCCGATTTGTGGCCCAAGAACGAACGGAAAGAGATAGGGGCAAACGTTGGGTCATCCGTTTGCAACATCGAACATTTTTTTTCGATGTTTAGCCTTGTATCCTATCAAAAGTTAAGAAGGTCCATCAGATCCGAAACTCTCTTTTCTTCTTCGGGAGTAATAAGTTTGTGTTTAGTTTTTGATATCGCAGATTTAACAGATTTTGGCTTAAGCATCACCGGGCTTTCCATCCTATCTTTCTTTACTTCCTCCGACTTGAATGAAAATTTTACAGGGACTGTCTCAATGCCAATCTTTCTGGCAATTGTAAGGCGATGATTACCTTCCGCAACCTTTTGGCCACCTCTTCGACCGATATCAAAATAAAGCGGCTCTTTCTCATCCCATCCATTGATTTTGAGGTCAATGGTCATGGCGTCCCATTTTTCAGGCCCACGAAGCTCAATATTTTTATTGCCAACACGGGCGATACCCCCCCGCGATTTTTCCCTAGTCCATAAAAATTCTCTATGAGGTATAAGGTCTTGTACGGGTATTTGAATCGGACCTACATTATCATAGAGTTTCTGTCCGTCATTCTGCCATTTATTAATTATTTGTTGAAGATTGATTTTTGGACCCGCGACATAATATTTTTTAGTATTATTGGATTGAACACTGGTTTTTATCTCAGGAAGAATTACCCTAAGCTCTTCTTTTATTAATCTTTCAATAGTTGCTCTGGTTATTTTCATATCTTCCTCCGTTATCGAATAATGAATTTTGTTTCACATATATGGAAATCGAGACTGTCAAGCCATTTAAAAACATTTTTTGCAATACAGAGAAAAAATGTTTTTAAATCAATGATGGATTTCAGGCTCCCAGTGAGGAAACTCATCGGGAGCCCATTTTTTTACTGAAAATGATTTTGTTGGAATCTCCGAGTAGTTCTCCAGTTTATAAAAATACAAATCACCGGTTGTTGGGCGGTGCCCAACAAGCCAATCGACTCCAAGTTTAGCATAATCAATTGAATTTCTTATTTTTCCATTAATTGCTACCCGCGATCCACTTCTGTCAATTATTTTTGATATTGAGTTGCCCTGCATGGTTTTGACTTGAACTGTTTCAAAGATTCCATCACCCCGATCTACGACCAGATCATAGGGTGAGTCTCTAGAGTGCGGCACCAAAACCTGCCACCCTTTTAGGATCAAATCTGTTTTTACCTTTAACTCTGATATATCGCCACTCTGGTTTGACTTTGATGTATAGGTCATTGTAACTCCTTAATTGTTTCAAAACAACTATAACGATATTTATGAAACTTGTCAAGTCTTATTCCATACTGGTCCTCTCCCCACGACCTCCGCCGAGAATCTTTTCTATTCCTTTCCGGACTGCTTCTACTTTATCTATCGGTTCATATGGATATTTATACAAATCTAATAATTTTTTGTATGTCTCGACCAAAACATCAATATAGGAACCTGAGCTTGGCGAAAGATAATAAGGAAATTTGATATGCCCATTTTCGATACGTTTGATCATCAAGGGATCTCCTGTACAGCCACCGCAGAAGGCGGTCGGTAAGTCATCATGGTATTCCTCTTCTTGACTATTTAGCTCTTTTTGAAAACTTTCTATCTCCTGTTCGGAGGGCAACTCTTTAATATCTAGTTCTAATTCTTTAGCTAGGTCCCATAGAGGGGCGTCTTCGCCTTCCTTTGGAAACGCAAGAAAAATCTTAATTCCGAGTAGCTCGGGAGGATCCTCAATTTTTAATGTTTTAAATTTCTGCTTAACATAATCCTGAACAGTCTTGCTTTTATGTGTCATGAAAATTCTTATTGTAGAGGCAGTGACTTTATCGGGATCCATAGAGCGGATTTTTTCAACTGCTTCAGATTCTGGCAATTCATCAAAATCTTCAAGGCTATGTTCTGATTCTCTGATAATTTTGTTAAATTCTTGAAGAATTATCTCTTTAAGAATTTTTTTAGATATTTTCAAACTAAGTTTCCTCTCTGTCTATCGTCTGTGAATAGCCATCGACTACATTTCTGAGTTAATAATCGTAAGGGTCATCAAATAGTGAATCTTCATTCTCTTCATCATAATAGTCTTCTTCGTCGTTGTATCCAAAGTCATCTTCTTCGTCGTTGTATCCAAAGTCATCATTTCCGTCGTCTCTCGCCGCTTTACCGGTGCGGACATTCTCTTCATAAACGTCGTCTTCGAAACTTTGCGGCCAGACGGTTGTTGTATCGAAATCGGCGTCTTTGATATTAGCCCCAGTTAGGTCCGAACCCGAGAAGTCAACACCTTTTAGTTTAGCTCCCGAGAAATTTGCACCGCCAAGATAACAATCGACGAAGGCAGATTTCTGAAAACTAGAACCAGAAAAATCTGCACCCTTTAACATTGATTTTTCTATAAGTGAATTTTCTAATCGCCCGCCGCGCAGTCTCATTCCCTCTCCGACAATTGTGGCCCATGTAACGTTTATTATATCAGCGCCATCGAGGTCAGCGCGAGTAAGAGCAACCCTGTTCCATTTTCCTTCTGCCACCTTTACCTCCGTCAGCTTAGCTTCTCTGAAGTGAGAGTCGACGACGTTCACACGCTCAAGAGAAGCCCCAGAAAAATCACCCCCAGAAAAATCAGATTTACGCAGGACAGTTTCCTGCACTTTAACGCCAGAAAAATCTGCACCTTTGAGAGAACTTTTTAGGATGCTTGCTTTTTCAAAGTCTGCCTCCCGAAAAATCGCCCCATCGGCGACAGTTTCGTTTATCGATGCCCAACTCATATCCGCAGTGCTGAGGTCAGCATCGCGGATATCACATTTCTCAAAAACTACGTAGTTAAGATCAGCCCCCTCCATCTGTGCGCCCTTAAAATTGGATCTAGAGACGAACGAGGACTTCAAATTTGCAAAATTTAAAACTGCATCCGCTAATTTTGTTCCGAGGAGTTGCGCGTTGGTAATTGAGGCCCCAGCGAGATTGGCCCCATTTAGTTTAGTCTTCTGCAACTTCGCCCTATCTAATTTTGTTTTGAACAGGTTAGCCCCCGAAAGCGTCGATTGCCTAAAATCAATCCCCCGAAGATCAATAGAACTATAATCGGCACCCTCTAGATCTAGACCGCCCGCGTTAATCTCGTCAAACCGCATCTCGTTTATTTCATCTGGACTGAAATTCTTTTTTAGGTCAAAAAAGAATGCTGCCTCCACCTTACCCTTCCATCGAGACCCCAGCTCCGGTGAGTTCACAACTTCTATTCCTAGCTTCTCAAAGGTTTCTTTTGTTTTTTCCTTTTGATAACTCAAGACAATACTTTCTTTTAACTTAATATGCCACGGCCAAATCGCCTCCAGAAAAATTTCTTCATGATCTTCCGGTATTTGGGAGAGATTTTTAGCCTTGTCAAGAGCATCGAATATTTCCATATCTGGCATTTTTTCTTTTAAGCCCGAAAAGATTACATCCTGATCAAGTTTTTCATACTCATCCTCGATTGGTATAAAAAAGGCAATTTTTGAGTCCGGATCACCTCCTTTCCCGCTTTTTAGGGTTTTATCGATAATATAATAAAGGACACCGTTGTCATCAATAGTGTGGCTGACAAATTCCATGTCATCCTTACCGGCGGTACACCATTTGGTCCCTCGCCCCCAATAGCAAGAGGATTTATGAGTCTTCGGAGACACAAGAATATAACGATCAGCAAGATTTTCCGGCAATTTTAAAATTTCAGTCTCTTTTATTGCTTGGAGTCTTATTTCTTTTCGTCTCTGAGCAGTGGTTTTCACACTCAGAATTTCATCAACAAACCCCACGAGGTATGAAAGAGTGGGGTAATTTTCCTTAGATAGGTTATTTAGATCGCCCTCGATTCGTCCACGGGCCTGAAGGTCGTGAAATTTCTGGATGGCGTCGATAATTTTTTTTGGACTCTCATCCGCGTTTGTCAGTTGAAAAACAGACCAAGGGAGGTATTTCTGGGGCCCTTTTGATGGATCGGCATCGGCGAGCGTCTGAATCTGGTCAGAATATTCGGGATATTTATCCATGAAATCGCTAGTCATCGCACGACCTCGCTTATTTTCAGCCAAAACCTCAAGGATTAGTCCTTCCAATCGTTGTTTTGAAAATTTTAAGCTTTTTTGGTCTTCGGTTAAGATTTCAAGAACCAATTTTCTAAGATAGTCAATATTCATGCAGTGCTTCCCTATTTAACTTGATTGCTACCCGCGTAGGGCATAATAAATAGTTCTATTCGAACGATATGGGACTTTTTTTGGAGAAATTATACTAACAGCGGTTTGCTTGAAGAGCTTGTGTTTAGAAATCTATCTGGCACCTATCTTCAATTTTCTCAACAGAGACAATGGCGTCTCCGTTCCAAATGCACCCGCTGGCCACCGACCAGTTTTTGTACCAAGGTGCCATGTCTACGACAACCTCCGCTTGATGAGGGCAAATTTCAATTCCGTGATATCTCTCTGCGACGTATTCCCAATCGATCAATGGTTGGTACATATCCGCGTCCAAATCCCAGAAGCTCGAAGTGTTCATCGCTGCAACTTTCTGAAGGCTTTGCAGGTGGTGTAGATGTTCCTCTGATGCGGAGAGTCCTTCACCAACACCGAGATGTTTGGTGTTTCCGTACTGTACCCAAAAACGATTAAATTCTTTCCAGTTGCCAATCTGTATTATTTTACTGGTGTTAAGTTTAATTTCATAGACGTGTGGCGAGTTATGAATCATCTCGCGGCCCTCTATTCTGCAATAGTCATCCCATGCAGCACCGCACGAATACCAAAGTCCGTTTGGCTTGATTGTGTCTCGCCCCCGTTTATCGAGTTGTTTTATGGTGCCAAAAGACGTATAAGGCTCCTTGCTGCGAAACATTCTTTCAGGTGCGCCAGCCCAAGAAGATTTTTTATCGGGATCGACATCGGGATCGTTTTCCCGAAGCGCCATACCAAGCTCTCTTTCGATTAACTTTTGAAGATTTTGTTTGTTTATTTTCATTTTATCTTTCCTTTGATTAGGGTATAATAAATAGCTCTATTCAAGTGGTGTGAGACTTTTTTTTGGAGAAATTACCATTGTTTTCGAAGAAGTTCAAATTCTTCGCGAATGAGCCTTTCGAGTAAGGCTTTTGGGGGGTTTACAGACTTCATCATGGTATTATAGTATCTCCTCTCCAGTCCTAGTAATTAGAATCCTATGGAGCATTTGACATGTGTAGTTCTTTTTTCATTATTGTTCAGCTCTAGCTCCACCTAGAGAAAGTTAAACAAAATGGCGGCGCAGTGGGGGTTTAAAATTTGGGTATTTTTTTTTGGGCGGTTTTTTTAGGATTGGGAATAATGGAAAGTTATTTGAAAAAATTGGAATTTTGGGAATTTTCTTAGGCGTATTGTGTTGCGACTAGGCCCGAAGGGCCAGAGCGCGCAGCGCTCCGGAGACATAGTCTCCGGCCCCCCGGAGGGGGGGCCTCCGGTGATTTCCTGTGACTTTCCGGTGATTTCTAAAATGACAATTTAGTGATTTGATGATTTGACAATTTGATGATTTGACAAATCACCGGAAAGTCACATTGCTAAATCACCGGAAAGTCACATTGCTAAATCATCGGAAAGTCACATTGCTAAATCATCGATTGTCACTTGACAAATCACCAACTTGACATTTGCTAAATCATCAATTTGTCATTTGCTAAATCATCAATTTGTCATTTGCTAAATCATCAACTTGACATTTGCTAAATCACCAACTTGACATTTGCTAAATCACCAACTTGACATTTGCTAAATCACCAAGTTGGTGATGCGAGAATGTCACTAGAAAGTCACGTTTTTTTTCTCGTTTTTTTCACGTTTTTTTTCTCGTTTTTTTTGGTGATTTTAATTTCTCAATGCGGTTCGTGCCGCAGACACTCGCGACAGAACTGTTCCCATTGGCACACCTTCCCGTTCCGCTATCTCACGGGTTGTGCATCCTTGAACAGATGCAAGTAGCGCCGAGCTTTGCGCCGCTGGCATACCTCTTAGCATTTGGTTAGTGCCGAGTATCTTCTCTTTTGTCAAAAGAGTTTGGAGCGGGGACGGGTACCCACGTGGTACAACGTCGTGCGCCGTCCATGCTCGTTCATTTTGAGGGTCAGACGAATCCAACCCCCGAGATGATGACATCTTAAACTTTCCACTTCGCAGAATGTCAAGTGAGCGGTTGACTACGGCCCGATGGAGGAATGTTGCAAGATTGCTATCCCCCCTAAACGCACGAGGGTTGGCGAGCACCTTCAGGAAACAATCTTGAACACAATCAAGTGACAGCTCCGAGTCGCTTAGTATTTGAAAAGCGACTTGATACAATCTGCCATGGTTATGGTCAAAACATTCTTTAATACCTGCGAAGGCTTCAGCATTGCCGAAAGCCGCGTCAATCTCTTGCTCGAAATCTAACATAGGATATCCCCCCTTGAGTAGTTAACGCTACACTCGAAAACCAACAATACCAGCAGACAAACAGAAAGTCAAGTAAAAGAAAAAAAAGAAATAACTTGACTTTCTGTCGTTAATAGGTCCGGTCCAAACCGTACCCTTATCAGTGTCACTTACGTTTGTCCGTTAGCCCATATCCCATACAACATACTCACCCCACAATGTACGGTCAATCCATATGTTCAAATGTCTCAACCCGTTGGTATAGGCTTCAGCTTCAGCAAGTGTGTAAAACCTT